>Ga0078972_1001952_pt1 | contig 71944 bp, 88 predicted proteins | sample YelNatPaOPGAMG01_FD_67568 | JGI IMG/M metagenome (GOLD analysis project Ga0078972, IMG submission 67568) | Hot spring thermophilic microbial communities from Obsidian Pool, Yellowstone National Park, USA - OP-RAMG-01 (SPADES assembly) (version 2) | ecosystem: Environmental > Aquatic > Thermal... | reverse complement strand
ACTGATATTAAACCAATAACCAATGCGCTGGAAAAGGTTATGCAACTTACCGGTGTAACTTTTGAATGGAACCGTGCTAAATACCCTAATCGACACTTTGCTAAAGGGCGTCAAATCGGGCTCATCGCGCAATGGGTTGAACCAATCGTGCCGGAGGTTGTAACAACCGATGATAGTGGTTACAAAGCGCTTGATTACTCCAAACTAACGGCACTGCTGATAAATGCAGTAAAAGAACAACAGCTGCAAATTGACAACATTGTATCTTTGGGAAAGAATAAGGGAATATCGGTCTCAGGTGATATAAAGACAGAGGGAACAGTAACAGCAAAAACCGCAAGCTTTGATACGCTAAAAGTTAATAATGAGCCTGTTTTCCCAACGAGTGGCTGGGGACCAAGAAGCCAAGAAATTGGAAAAACTTCTACCGGAGTCCCATTATATTATCGACCATTAACAATAAATGGTGTTACTGTAAACGTTGTTGTAACCAACTAAAAGTATGTGTAATTTATATAGAGATATAATGTTAAACAAAAAAATAGGAGTAAATTAAATGAAACGTGCAATATTCATAGCTGCATCAGTACTTTTGATGAGCCTCAGCACAAGTGCATTCGCACAGACGAAGCCAGAGCGTAACGTATCCCCAATTCAGGAGAAGATACAGGCTTTACGAATGCAGTACCAAAAGAATGATTCGCTGATAACCGCTTATAAGGCAGAGATTACAAAGCTTGAGAACCAGAACCAGCAAATAGCGGGCTATTTCCAAGCAATTCAGGATATACAGACACTGAGTGCAGTGCCCAGTGCGGTCGATTCAACAAAAGAAAAGAAATAACAACAAAAGAGAGGAGTAAACGGTAGTGTTTAAGCAGCTATTCGCCAGTTGGAAAGTCTGGGGTCACGGCCTGTTACTTGCAGTACTTGGAGCAATGGCATCACTTCTATTGCCTATACTGCAAGCGGGTACATTTCCTGGATTTTCTCAGTTACAAATGATGCTCGCTGTGGGATTAGCAGCGGCAGCAACGTATTTCTTAAAAGTCTTGGCAACACAGGGTGCTCCAAATGGTACGCCATTGTTTAGTCTTGGATTATCAGATCTTTTATTTATGCTATTCCAGACGATAGTAAGCGGTGTGCTAATGTCACTTGTGCCTATTCTTAAGAGTGGAAGATTTCCTACATCGGCAGAACTGAAAACGATATCAGTTGCTGCGGTACTCAACGGCGCCGCATACCTTCTTAAGAACTTCTTCACGAATTCTCAGGGCGTCATTGCCCCCGAACCTTCGAAGCAGTGAGTCAACACCCTCTTCATACCACTGTAGTTACAAAATAGCTACAGTGGTATTCTATTTAACGGCGACGTCTGTGCATCATTTTTATTTCTTTTAGGGTCTCTTTGACATCTCTTGACTCGCTCTGCTTGTCATCAGCTGTTTTATTCGGCTCATCGATTATAACAGGTTCGATACCTTTGAGTACGTAGCCGAATTGGGGATGCTTTACAATTTCACCTTGTTTTTCCAGATATTGTACAGTATTTGCAAAGTCCTCGTCAGCGACATCCCTATTACCCTTTTCGGCTCTTAAATAGTATAGGCAATTATTGGCCAGCATAGTAGGCTTACCTTCGGCTTTGCGTAGAAATTCAATGATAAATTTGCGCGTTTTCTTAAATATCGGCTTTGAAACCATAACACCTCTCCTTTTGTTAAACACTCTTAAATTACATAGAATAGTTTGAAGAGATCTTCACAACGTGCAATCTATTAATATACACGTATGAGTATTACAAGTAAACCGGCAGCAGATGCCATAGCAAATGGTGTTGTATCCACACTCAAATCGCAGGGGATAAAAGTATCAGATTCTTTTGCGGCACAATTGCCCTGCGTTGTCAGTGTGTTAATGACGTTAACACAGAGTACGCGAAATGCGTTGTCAAATGTATTACATGCGTACTTAGTACAACTCCAGATTATTAAACAGGCCATCTTAGCACAAGCGCAGTTGCAAGAGTCAAAAATTCTTAAGTATAACACAGTAATAGGAGCAATTAACGAAATTCTTGCTCCCATTGAACAATTAATGCAGATTGTGCCAATCGATGGAATTGCTGGTGATCTCAGGTCGATGGAATGCAAAAGCTTCTTCTTAAACAGTTTATTCGATTCGATCTCAATACAAATGCCACCCTGGGTTGCAGAGACGCTACAGAAGCTTGGGCTTGAACAGGAATTCGATTTTTCTGGCGTTACAAGCTATCGTGAGTTTAAGACGCAATTGGAAGATATTGTTTTCAAGGTACAAAAGTTAACTTCAGTAAACAATCTAATAAAAAACCAGAATAGTTGGGTTGACGATAAGATTGCTACAATTTCTGCTTATATAGAAGCGATTAAAACATTAGAGCTACCTTCATAACAGAGGAGTTGATCATTTGGATATAGCTTCGACCGTTGTATGCACGCACATATTAGGAGTACCTCCTACTGCATATACGCAAGACAAGTGCCCTCGATGTAAGGGAACAGGGATTTATTACGGTGTTGCGGTTGACGGCAGCAGCGGAGATGTAGAGACTGTCACAGGAGTTAATGAGTTGATGCAACAGCTACAAAAGATATTTCTTACAAGGCGGAGGCCTAGTGGCTACGGATTTGACTACAGTTTGTTAACAAAAGTATCGCCGGCAGCTCTCGCCGCTATAAAGGCGGAGGTGCAAAGGTGTATTTCTTATCTTCAGCAGTTGCAGCAAGATAGTGCGCGGCGTGGTTATTATACACCCACTGATGCGCGAATAGCAGGGATTTATTACTTACAAGTTGGAGCAGATAGCACCGATCCGCGTAGAGTAAATATATCTGTTGGTGTTATGACACAATCAGCGCTAAAGCGAGTCTATAATAGTGCCCCTACAGTGGGAGGTGCGGAAGCGGAGAGTACACAACAGTTACAGGCAAGAATAGCAGCGAAGAGGTTAGGGACTGCGTTAGATACTCTTGATGGCTTAACAACATTTGTTTCAACTGATGATCGTGTGATAAGTACATACATTGTTGGCAATGGGCAGTCACCAAGAGACTACTATGGCGCGATCGATATTTATGTACAAGGCAGTACGTTAACAACAGTTACCGATGTTGTACCCGTCTTTACAAATCCTTATTATTTTAAATCTCAGCCCGTTGTAGATATTGTTTCTGTTATTTCAAGTGTAAGTGGTACGTTACCAAACAGTTCATACCAGCTCAATCGCGATCAAGCAGCTTATGCAGGCTCGGTTATGGGGCTGGATTCAATTACGTTTTCGACAGGCAACCTCGGATCCCTTTTCATTACCTACCAATACAACAGCTTAATATCAGATCTTCAAAACAATTTAAACCAGTTACAGTTGCAAAACTGCTCAGTTTTAGTGCATGCTGCGGTAGAGGTATTAATAGATATTACTGTGAGCATAAGAATTGCCTCTGGCTTTACTCAAGACACAGTAGCTTCGAATGTGCGAACGGCTCTTAGCAACTATATATCTTCATTAACAATCGGAACTGTTGTTAAGCAATCGGCTCTTGAGGAAATCATCCTCAATACGGCGGGAGTTACAGACTGCAAAACACCGCTTACGCTCGTGAGTGATGACGGTACAATTCCACCTGATAGTTTCAATAATCTGAACCTCCCGCCGATGGCTTATCCTGTTGCAAATACAATAACTGTTAATGTAGTGGTGTAAGTATAATGCTGACGTCTTCAAGTGCGTTTCTTCCTACTGGCGGACAGATTTATTCTTTACCTCCAGATGACCTGATTGTCGCACAGATGCTCGACGCATTGGATGCGAGTTATTATCCTACACAGATTGTTAGCTCCACTGTTTTTGATATCTTTGAGATGTATGCGCAACAGCTCGCCACTGCTTCGACGCTTACTCGGCAGGCTTGGCTCGATATAGCTTTACAAAGCGTCGAAACAACTCCTGTTGCCAATCGTTCAACCTCAAAGCTGTATGACAATTTCGCTTGGTATTTTCAACTGCAAAAGATTCCGGTGCAGTATTATGATCAATACAATAGTGGGGCTACTTTAAATAGCTACAGGCAGCAGTTGAGGTTGCTCTATGAAGCTGATTTTGCAGGAACTGTAAAGCAAGCAATCCAGAGAGTAGGCCAAGCCTATACTGGTATGAGTCCCATAATAATACAACCTGAATTAGACCGAAATTACTGGAACTTAACAGTATTGAGTGGTAATATTGTTGCGCTCGGCCCTGACTATCTTGTCTCCGATACATATATCCCGAATTTTGGTTATAAGATTCCTTGTGATGTAACTAATTTTACAACCGCGACTCGATTTGTTATTTCTTATTCGAGACTCAGCGTTGATACTGAGGTTATAAGCAACAAACACAAGTATAGTGCAATTACTATTTTCCAACCAGCCATAAGTACCATCACCGGCTCATTGCAACCGCTTTATGCTAGCTCGATTAACAAAGTGTTGCGAGGAGATATTTACACAAATATCTTTTTTATACAAGATTATGTCTTTTCAAGACCAAGTAGTTCATCTTCTGTCTACGTATTTGCAAGTGGCGGCTACATAACAACGGATACTACAAATTATGGTCCAGGCCAATATCTTTATGATCCTGCACAAACATTACAATTACCAAGTAATTACAAATCGCTAGACTGGTACTTGGATTGGCTTGTTCTCACTCGAAATAGCAGTTCGTATACGATGCAGCTCAGAAGCTATGCTAACGCTTCGATACCATCAACTGTATATTATATGGATTACAATCCACAGGAGATCCCTTATATAACAATGCCGGCCTCTACTACATCAGGCGCGCACTGGTTATTTACTAATTCGGGAAGTATTTTTGATGTCACTCCAAACAAAAATACTTTGAGTTATATAAGCGGTGGAAAAGCTGCTTACGGTCACGCGCGAAGGGCTAGAGACTTTGCAGCGACATTTAATAGCTCTTCCGTATATTCCGCTTCAGTTAATTTTGGTCTTATGCCTTATATAGGAGGCCAATTCTGGTTATACGGAGTTGATTCAGGTTTGCCAACCACTACGAAATGGATGTATAAGATGTGCGCTGTGGCAGATAATACCTTTTCTCTGTCGTCGTCAGGATTGATGCTTCTTATTGATGCCTCGCAGAAGCAGTTTAGTTTAACAGTAAACTCGGGTACGACTCAGTTACTTTATCTCAGTACGCCTGCTGGAGGTCCTCCTTCAATATTCGACGAACTCCCAAGCCGATATCATCAAATCGCATTTACTGTAACCGCAAATGAAAGTTATTTATATATCGATGGGGCAATTGTTGCTTCAGGAAGCGGGGTTACGTTACCGAGTTTAACTTCAACTACAGCGATTATGGCGATAACAGGTAGCGCGATTACAATGGACGAGGCACTTGTTGCCAACTACTTCTTAACTCCTTTACAGGCGCAACAGGATTTCCAACAATACAAACCAAGGCTTACGAGTCTTTGCATTCCATCTTCTAGTGTTGAGCAGTATTGGCAGTATCGCTTATTAGGAAATATATCAGCTAGTGCGGAACTGGAGTTTCATCAGTTTTCAATGATAGGATTATCAGACCAGATGCTGTATCAGTTCGGCGTAAATGGTGTGTATAATACACAAAGACTACCAGTATTTCCGAGATAATAGATGACTAATGAAAAATTAACAGTTGAAGAATTATTAAGACCAGCTTACACAGTCAAATTTGACCGTTCATTGTTTATGTCGTTTGATAAGAAGATTATGCAGGCACTTGCATCAGCCTTGAAGTCTGAGTTTGCTGACGATGATTCGGAGTTTAATACGTTTTTATCAAGTGATGCTGCAAAAGGTAGACTTAACGACGATAATGAAGGCGTCCCATCCTTAGCGTTTGAGAACGATGATACTGATACAGTACCAAAAGAGGACAAACTCGCTCTCTTCTTTGAAATCTTTGGAAAACCAGGAGATACATACGATGTATACAGTCCTGATACAAATACATTGTTTGATTCTACTGTCGAGAAGCGTAAAGAACTTTATGGAATTCCAGTAAAAGTAGTCTATGTAAACGACTCTAAAATATATTTTAATCTATTAGAGGTGTAAAGAATGAACAGAAGTGCGTTTTTTGATACTCAAGATGTTGTAAGCGACGATCTAAATAATCTCGCCTCCGCATCCAATCAAGAATTTCAACAGAGATCGGTTGCAATTCTTGCTAATAACGGCGGAATATTCGGAGATCCGAGCCGAGCTAACGATCCAACAAAAAACTGCTATGTTTCCCTATTATCGCTCACACAGATAACCGTCGCTCCAGGAATAGCACAAGACGCGAGCGGTAATTTCATAACCGTACCGAGTATGGTTACGATGACAGTGGGAGGTTCTGGTTCCGACTCGACGTGGTCGTGGCTTAATCCACAACCAGGAACTTTCTACGTAAAATTATCTTACCAAGAAACCTCCGGCGCTATAAAAACAGATATAACCGGATCTTTTCACCCGACGCGTTATTATGAAAGTTACTTTATTTCTGTTGATACCAATTCAGCAACCTCCTCCTCTCAAATACTGTTGGCTTCAGGCTCTTTCAATGGTACGGAGATTACGAATGTATGGGATGCGAGAGTGTATGCGAAAGTACGTACAACAGCCGATGCTGTTGTGCTCGATCCTTCTCTTACTCCAACTTCTCTTACTGGATTTGAAAAGACTGTACAAGCGCATGTAAACGCAACAGGCTCAGGGACCCCTGCTTCTAACAATCCGCACGGATTAACTCTTGCGGATCTCGGCTATACTCCTGGCGATGTAGTAAAGCACATAGAGGAGTCACATGTTCCTGGTATAGTCCCGCTCACTCTCTCCTCCGCAACATTTAATAGTTATTCCGCATCTGTTACTCCCCGATCAGGAACTACAAGTGCTTCTATATCATTTGCTCCTCCAACAGGGGCTGTATTAGTTGTTGGCGGGAATGTTTACACATCCTCATTACCGCCGGTTTCATTAAACCCTCCAATTTCTGGATCCTATTCTGGCACTGTGTATGCGCTAGCGTGTGCCTCAGGCCCGAATATTACTACTATACTGGATCTCGCATCCAATTATCCAAACATTCAAACCGCCCCGTTTCTGTATCCGAATTTGTATCTTTTAGCTTCTGCATCGTTTAGTGGTGCAGATATAGTTTCAGGATCGCTTGCTGATTATCGAAGATTCTTCACAATATCTCCAGAGATAATACGAGCCGATCTAGCGGAAGATACTGCGACTTCCGTTTCTGTAACAGGTAGCTTACTTGACAACCTGAAGCATATTCGTAATCAGCTTGGTAAGGCTATAAATGGAATTCCCACGAGCTGGAGTTCTTCAACTCCCCCGTTAACAGCAGGCTCAAGCTCAAATGCTGATCAGTATCATACACATACCCAGTCTTTTGGAAGTACCTTCACTCTCATACAGAACAGCTCTTCGGACTTCGCAGGCGAGTTTAGAATACAACGAGGTACGTCCTCGTATCTGGGAGAATACGCAAGTTTGTATTGGGATCCAACAAATCAACGCTTCGCTCTTTATTCTGTGTCACCTTCATCGGTTGGTGCTTCTCCAGTCCTTAGTCCGTTGTGGGTGCAGTCACTTTACGTAGGCACAAACATTCTTCCTCTAACAGATAATCTGTTAGCAAATACTAATCGGGCTCTAGCTTCAGCCTCAACTAATGTAACCTACACAAATTTAAACACTCTTACAGCTGGTTCTTTAAGCGATGCGACCAGTCTACACTCGCACAAACCGGAAGCGCTGCTGGGGGTAGCCGGTTCTGTTAATGCAACTAGTTTAAACACCCTTACAGCTGGACCAACAAGTAATGCAAAAGACTTGCATTCTCACAACTTGGAAGATCTGATAAATGTAAAAGGTACGGGTAGCATTAACGTTGGTAATTTAAGTACTCTTACAGCAGGTTCGTCAAGTAATGCGGATGCGTTGCACACACATGCGTTCCCCCCACTTTCAAGGGTTCAGTTAACATCGATGTCATGGCAAACTTCGAATGCAACCAATACCTATATTTATACCGGATCAACCCCAGCCTTTTTGCACATAAGAGGAGTCTCTTCCGTTGTTAGTGCAGGAACATTGGAACTTGCAATTACTTATAACGGCGGTCTTAGTAGTATATTTGATGAGCAAGATTTGGTTACCCCCCCTGGTGGTGGTGTAACCTACTTTAATTTTTCACAAATTCTTCCGCCGAACAGCACTTTTAAGGTAGTTATAATGTCCCTTTCAGGAGGTTCACTGACAGGCGCCAATATGACGGCGGAGATATACTATTAATTCTACCAACCTTCTCAGTTAAGCCAACAGCTACTCTTACACGGAGTAGCTGTATTTCCAATTGTCACTCTTTTGATAGGCTTTTACATTAAAGGGATGTATACTTTCATAGTTTTCAACAGATACGGCCCAAGCAGTTATTTTTGGTTCTCCATTAAGATATAATGTAAGATCCCGCGCGATGTCTTCTACAAATTTAGCATTATTATAGCCCATCTCTGTTACAGCACGCTCATCGGGGCGCTTCAATAAAGGATAGACGGGAGCTGAGAATCGTTCTTCAACTGCAGCAACTAAATCCTCTATCCATATTTTTTCAGTGGACACGATCTGTAAACAGACCTTACTACGCTGGTTATGAGCGCCCATACCTACCTTATTAGCGACACCGCTCTCAAGAATCGTGTCTTTATATTTTTCTGGTAATAAGTCGGGCTGATTTTCGAGAAGGGACATCTCTCGACTGCATGGACAAACACTGGCCCCGATTACTTCAACTCCAAGAACAAATGTGTATTCATCTCCTTTTAGAATACCAGTAAATGAGCACCTGTAACGCTGTGGCGCTATTAATTTTGTAGCTGGAGTTTCTTTGGGGATAAAGTAATCAAAATCAAATCTGGCATAAGCATCTGTACTATTTAATTTCGTTTGCAATAATTTAAGCAGAGTTGGAAGTGTTTCTGGTGAGAGAACAGAGTCTGAAGCTTCGATAACGCTTTGGGTCAGTCTTGACATGTTTATACCTTTGTATTCTTTCGGCAGCCCAACAAAGAGCTTCACGGTAGCAGATACCTTTTCTCTCGCTCCCGTTCCTTTTCGCTCTACCATAAGCGGATAGTGTAGTCCGACTATACCGACTCTTTGAATATCGACTCCTCTTGTATCATTTTGGTTTTGTACATCGGGTAGTTCTTGCATTTTTCACTCCATTGTTTTTAGTTCTGTAAGAAAGATTTTATAAATTAAAATCAACTTTTTATACTCGTTGTCAAGATCATCGAGAGGTATGGACTGTAAGCTATTTATAATACTTATCCATTTTACCAGAAAAGACGCGTTTATCTTTTCTTTTAGCTCAGATAATTTTGTGAGTATACTTTTTGTAAGATAGGCGACCATCTTTTGGTATTGATAGCCCTGCACACCAAACTTTTTATTCTTGATCTGCTCGGCTGTGATAGTACTGCCGTTGATTATCTGCTCTGCTTGTGCTAATGAGCAATTTTCAATATTAGCGACAAAGGTGTATATATTACCCTTTGCACCACAGCTAAAACAGTGGTAGATTTCTTCAACCAAGTTAAACTTTGCACTTCCGAGCGAGTGGTCATCATGAAAGGGACAAAGGAAAAGTACTTCTGAGTTTCCCTCTAACTTGTGCTCAATGTTATAACGTTCAAGGATTTCTATAACGCGACTCATTACTAAACTGTTATTTTTCTCCGGTTGTCAAGGTTCTGTCACCTACATAATTAAATACTGGATTGAAAAATACGGGAAAGCTAACATCTGCTCTTCCATGGCGATTTTTCTTTATACTAAAGTGCATCTGATTGCTAACCATGTCAACCTCATCCTGATAGAGGTGAATTATTACAGAGCAGACATTGGAAAAGTAATGAGATTCACTGATATTTGAGAGATCCGACTTCTCTTTGTTCTTCATTTGCATGCCTTCTCTGTTCTCCTGCATACTAGTCACGATAAGTAACTTAAAGGAACGCGCGATCCTTCTTAGCTCTACCCCGAGATTTTTAAATTTTTCAGAAGTGTTACTCCATGATGTTACAGGTTCGAGCTCGTTTACATAATCAATTACAAGCACCTCAGGATATTTGCCCGTTTTCATGTAGTATACTTGCAGTTCTCTTATGATATCGGCCGAAGTGGCCCGTCCAGGAATGTCAACTATGTAGAGAGAAGGCTTTGAATCTCTTATATTTCTCAATACATCAAGATAATCCTGCCGTCTTTCCGCTAACTTTCCGCCTGTTATATCACTAAAGTTTAGCAGGCCGTGCCGACTATCGAAGATTGTCTCATAATCAATTCTCGGCACTTCGAGAGTTATTACCATAACATCTTTATTGTCAAGTACAGCCATGTTGTAGGCAATATTTGCCTTTACACGTGTCTTTCCAGCGCCAGTACTTCCATAAAAGAGCAGAATCTCAGAAGGTCTTGGCCCGCCGTTTAGATACTGATCTAGTTCTTTTATTTTTGTAGGAATTCTACCAAGAGCGAGTGGATCACTCTCTATTAACTTATATCTTTCCCATCGTTCCTTCACGGATTCATAAACGAACTCGCGCTCCACTAACCCTTGTTCAAGGGGGTCGTTTATTTCTGTAAGGTTAACGAGTACTTCACGGATACTCTTAAAAATGTCCGGCTTCTCAATCGCGTTAGCAAGAGAAGATGCTACACTTTGCGCCTGCCTTCTTGCATACATCTCAAATAACGTGTGTAAGTGAACAGGAGTATCGACTGGATTTACATCCATTACTGAGAGCTCTGTAAGGCGTAGCTTTACTTCTGCATCGGCAACCTTTTCAATAGCAGTTTCATAACTAGCGAAGGTGTTATATGGAGGCTTTTGAAATCTCTCCAATTCTTGGTAGCATTTTCGGTTTACCTCATCCGTAAAGAAAGAGAGGGGTATACTTTTCCAGTACTTTGGATAACGAAGGAAACTAGCCAATACTTTTAACTCTGTTTCCTTGTTAGACAGATAAATTACAGGAGACTCGGGTGATTGTGGCATTGTTTATTCACTTAATAGACGCTTTATTGCGTTCTCTGGTTTTCTATAACTTTCACCAGTTAATACAATATCGACCAACTCGGAAAAGCGGTCTACTAGATTTTCTGCTTGTATGCCGCGTAAACCATTCTTCGTAACATTCGAAGTTACGATGAGTGGCTTTTCCATGTCGTAAATGCTTGAGAAAAATTCGTTTACCTGTGTGCCTCCATATGTAGATGTGTCTGAAGTTTTATAATCTTTTTCAATCTCATCTATCATCAAAAACTGTACATCTTGTCGAAGAAAAGCCAGCATATCATAAGCTTCTTGTTTCTCCAAAGCCTCATAAATAAGCTTCGTCAGTGAACTCATCTTAATTGCATACGCAACATAGTTCTGTTGAAGCGCCCCCTTCAGGATATAATAGCCCAATGCGCTTTTTGCAAGACCTGACTTTCCTTGAATAAAAAGCCCGATACCATTCTGCAGCATTTCTTGCAAATTGTTGTAATAGTGGACGACGAAATCAAGAGCCTTTTTATTTGTACGCCTAAACTCCTCAGTTAGGTTGTCAAGAGTAAAATCATGATAACGCTTTGGAATGCCCGCATTAAGAAAAAGCACTCTTCTTTTGAACTCTGTTACACACTCACAATCGATAAATTCCTTACCATCAAAGAGAACTCCTGTAGCGTTACACTTATTTCCACATACTTTACCGATCAATTCAGCCCTAACCTTGGCTATGTCCTCTTTTGATAATGTAAGGAACTGCATTATTGGCCTTCCTTCTTAATCAATTTGGAAAACAGACCGTTATCAGAATATAGCTCTTGCGCGAGTTTCTCAAATTCTGATGAGAACGTCGGATTGATGTATTTGCGTGCTATATGATATACTTTCTCACTAACAATGGCTCCAAATGCTGGTACGTAGCCGTCAATCCTGAGGAACTTATCACAGACGATATCAATAAAGTCTTTGTACATTTGCGGGCTGAGATTTAGCTTCATCTGAAACCCTTTTATACGACTAAGATAAGCAACCCATGCAACAGGCTCGATTTGCATTCTGGTTCCTGTTACTTCTGCTATCTTGTCTGAGAAGTAGATAAGTATATCACGACTACTCCACTTTTCAACTGGTTTTTCTCCTCTAAAAGTAAGTTGAGGCATAGCATTACTCCGGAATATCTTCAATTGACAGATTGCTCAAATCATACTCCCTTATCTTTGCTCCTGGAATACTATTATACACGCGCTTTCTCGCCTTACTATGGCGACGCAGGTATTCGTCTTGAAAAATAAAATCTATAACCCCGCCGACTTGTTTTCCTTCATGTGCCGTCAAGGAACGCATTCTCTGTGTTGCGAGAATAAGACTCTTTCCCCCTGCAGCATTTATAACATAGTCAAGCGAAGCTATATCAACCCCCTCCTTAAACAGATCAGAGACAACGGCTAGTATTTCCTTCTGCTCCAATTTGGAAAGTATCTCTTTTCGTCTTTCTGTTGTATCCTCACCAATTAGCTTTGGTATATTGAGGTATTTTGATATTAGTTCTGCGTGCTTAATTTTATCTACATGAACAACAACAGACTTTTGTTTGCTTGTTATTTTATTCACGAGATGCCTCAGTACTTTGAGTAAGTATTCATTCTCACTTATTGCCTTTTTATAAACTTGACTATACGTATCTCTTTTTGTAACTGAAGGCGTTTTGGGGAGCTTGTAGAGGAAGACAGATGGAGCCAGTAAGTAACCAGCATCGATTAATTCCTGCCAGCTAACCTCTGATATAATCGAGCCCATCGATCTCTCTCTTTTCATATCAGCAGCTTCATCACCTGAGAAGGGGGTACCGCTTAATCCGATCCTCATCGTAACGCTTCTCGCGCGACTGGTAATCCAAGCATTTGTCCTCGCATGCGCGTGATGTGTTTCGTCTTGAAAGAGAATTTTACAGGTTTCCAGTAGATTCCTTATTGCTTGCTTATCCTGCTCAGATTCAATTGGTGCTTCACTACCAAATCTTTCCTCCGGCTTTTCATTGTACGCAGAAAAGGCAGTTTGTACTGTAACAATAGTTACGTCTTTTATATCACAATGGCCGTCGCCAACGATTCCACAACTAACACTGGGCAAAAATTGCTGCATTCTTTTCTGAGTCTGGTATAAAAGCTCTTTGCTTCTAACAAGCATAACCGCAGGAAATTCCCGCTCACTGTCGAATACAGCGATGGCGATTAATGTTTTACCTCCTCGAATAGGTATATTCACAATACCGAATCTCTTTTCACAGATATCTTTTGCTACTCTTAGTTGATGCGGCCTCAATGTATAAGTATCACTTCTCTGAACAAATGGTTTCGGTTTGGGAAATCCACTTACCGAGACTGTATAGCCATACTCTCCTAATATCTCCTTAACTCTATCAAGAAGACCGCTACCGAATTTTTTTGTCTTCATTGAGTACAGATGTGTATAGCCATCCCATTGATTTTTTAGATAGCGCGGACTGAACATGAATCCTTCGGGACGGTAGGAGAGTTTATCGTATAATATCTGGTCAAGGTTAGGAGGTATACTGAGTATTTTACAGTATACCGGCGTAAATTGTATAGGAATGAAAGGCATTTTATTATCGTTGGCGTAATTAATTATTGTGCTGGTATAATTACCCAGCCGTAGTATTGTAATTGCCGAAGAATCTCTTCCGCATTTACATCATCTTTATCAATAGTATTTGCGCCTCCGATTGATTGAGCAACGACTGTTTTTAAAACGTCGGATGAATAAGAATCCACCGAAACATGTTTTGGTATTATTACATAGTTAAGCGCTTGTAATTGACTTATCAGAAAGAGAAACATTTCTCTCGCATCGTGGAATTGCAGGGGGTGGCCATAGGTTGACGCTGTAAGATCATCTACTACCTTTTCCACAAGCTCTTCTCTCATATCATCACACCCTTCTTTTATTTCCCCAAAGTATTACCTGCAATCGCGTAGTTACATGCCACTGCTTCTTGATTGCAATTTTTACTAAATTACGTGTTTTGTCGATAATGTCAGCTGAGTCTGTGCCTTCCGGCATTATCCAGATCTTTTCTTTTGACAGGGGTATTTGGTTTTGTAAATGCTCAATCTCTTCTATATCGCTATCTTTTGTAACCACAAACTTGAATACCGAATTTAGAGTATTAAAATACTGCAATACGTCCCTTTTTATACTTAGCTTTGTATCGTTGCCGGAACTCGAGAGTTTAGGGGAGCAATTGAATCTTAATACATGAGCCTGTGTATATACCTCAAACTGTTCCAACGGCTTAATCGTTGCATTGGTCTCTATCTCAAAACTTACACGCTCGTTAGAAGGCACTTTTGTCCTAAATAACTGCATAAACTGTAGTATTTGCTTCTGTTGCAGAAGCGGCTCGCCCCCTGTAAAGACTATATTTCTGGATTTATATTGCAATACTTCCTTAAGTAATTCTTCGACGGAAATGAGACTCCATTCGGTTAGATACTCCTTTGTATCTGTCTTCCATGTATACCAACTGTCACAAATCTGCCCACCTTCAAAAACGCAGTGCAAATTGCAGCTGTGAAGCCGAATAAAAACTGATGGTGTTTGTATTGAAGGACCTTCCCCTTGAATAGTCTCAAATACACCGTCACCACTCAGTAATAACTTCTCTTTATGTAACTTCGGATGTGTCATACTCTTCTCTTATTAAAATACACTAGAAAACCGTTCGTAAAATGAAATTATTGTATATATCACGATAGCTAACGACGACTGTAACAGACTTTGCCCACTTGCTATCTGTTACACTAGATGTGAACTTATACAATACTTCTGGTAGTGCCTTTTCACTACGTACGCGTCTTATATTTTCCTTCTCATCTTGAGTTGACGATGCGGGGTAGAATTTTACCTTGCAAAGCTGTTGCACTCTATCAATAATGTCCTCTAAAAATACTTTGTTTGCAGGATTGATAAGAGTTACCTCTAATTCATTCGCCATTAGTTGCTTTTGTTCGTCAAATATAAGAAAAGGCAGTTTTATTGACATATCAAAGTGTTCAGTAGCCTTCGCATCGGAAGAGAGTCGATAATTGCAGGGATATGAATAGACAGTTGGTATAAAAGAGGCGGAAACGCGATCCAGAACATAGCCGAAGCTAGCATCGACTACTACGCTGTCCAGGCGATTTTGCTGTACAATTTTACGAGCCAATTCAGAAAGAGTGTCTTTTAGAAGTGTCGTGCGATAGAATGTGGATAAAGGCTGCAACAAATCTAAGGGCTGTACATCAGTAGTTGTTAATACTTTAAAGGTTGCTGTGATTTCTGAATGTCCCTTACCACGTCGTGGTAAGAGCATCGGTACGGTTATATTCTCTGCTATTGTAATCACTTAATCTCCTGTTAAAATAGGAATTTCACAAGCCCCACCGCCACAGACAACCTCCTGCTGTACGGCGGTATTATCATCCTCTTCTTTTAAGTGTCTGTAGTCTACCACTGTATAGTTTTTAATTATCTGCTCCCACTTTTCCTCATCTTCCTTTGTTGTTACTGCTTGAAGAGGAGCTTGCTGGTATATTTTGTCTCCCATACTTGGTAGCAATGCAACCGCTGCAAAGTAGTTGCGATTTTCGTATAAGTATTTTAATACATCCTCCCATTCATCCTCTTTTACAATAACGGTACAAGAGACATTATGAGTGATGGGCTTCTTATTCGCCTCTGTTGTTCCTGTATTCACCCAGTTTAATTGGGTACTTTTGATCAATTCAAGGTGTTGCAAAGCAGTGAGATCATCTTTAGTGAGGGCCTTCTCACTTACCTCTATGGGAAAAGTTATGACATCATCCGTATTGTTTGCATCCCAGATTGATTTCTCCGTCATATGAGGATTGATAGATTTGAAATACATATAGGGAGTTTCAATCCTGTTGACTTGCACTCGTCTAAAAAACCTTCGGCTATAATAAGGAGTTATGCCGGAAGATGTTTCAAGTACAAGACTACCCGTTCCCTCAGGCTTGACGAGAGTCGTTCTTGCAGCTTGTTTAATGCCAATTTTCTCTGCCCAGATTTTGTTTGTTTTGACTACCAACTTAGCTGCTTTTCTTTGTAGCTCGGGGTTTAACGTAATGGATGGATTTTCCATTATTCCTGTTATAGATACACCCAACAAAGCTTCTTCCTCGGTCAATTGTTTTGCACTTGGGCTCAGGTATGGGAATTCAGTATAAGATGCTTGAAGAGTGCCTAAAATAGCCTCCGCCTCCGCTACCTCGAGAAAGTCTTTCTCACTCGTTATTTTCTTGCCATTTGCTGTGGTAAGATTACAAAATTGAACGCCAGTAACCCCGTCTTTTGTTACAGGAATAAATGATACCTCAAAACAAGGGTTGTATAGAACCCAAGGATGATTAGCAAAGACGAATCCTGGCTCACCGAATTGTCTTGTACGCTGAAAAACTTCTTTAAATTGTTCGAGCGTAACTTCGTCTCTTAGGAGCAAGACGCTGTTGTTGCTTCTTGCACGATGTTTATGCACATCGAACCAGCTTATCTTACGAGAATTGACAAGATATTCATAAGCAAATTTAGTCAACTTTACTTGCATCTTCCTTACGCCATAACCAGGATCTTGGAAGGTTACAGAACCAGAATAACTACCATCTTTGTTTTGATTTAATTCATAACTCTCGACATCGAAATAGGTTTTTGCATTTAAGAGATCCTTATCCTCTTTGTCAAATATAACTGCGCATGCGCTTCTCCTTACACCGCCTGATAGTACAGCATCAGCACAGTGCATAAGTATGTCGTAGGCATTAATGGTCTTCAATCGAGTTTGCTTTTGCACAGTTATAACATAATTAAGCAGCGCTTTTATCTTTTTATGCGCATTCTTTAATCCCTGAAAGCCTGGAGCCTTTCCGCCGCTTGTCTTCAACGGAGCTCCTTCTGGCCGAATCCGGCTATAATCAAATTTGATTTCACGACCAGAAAGAGGGGTGTTTTTGAAAAACGACATTAGTAAAACTTCAACACTATCGGCCCATCCTTCAATAGTATCTTCAATTGTATAGGTAATAACATTTCGCGCCATATCGGATGGTTCGACCAAATCAGGAAGTCGATTGAGAAAGAAATTTGTTAAGCCAAAGGTTGTTCCACACCCAGAAAGCAACAAAAAGAACATTTCTGCAAATGAGCGAATAGAATCTATGTGTCGCGCAGCACAATTGTACATACGCGCATTGTTAACCTCTATTGCTCTTCCTCCAAATTGCAACGATCGCATTGATGGCGCAACCCTCTTTTGACGGACTAAATCCATCGCCCAAACTATCTTTGCCTTATCTTCCTCTGATAAATAAGAAAACTTTTTAAGGTGCATTTTCTCCAGGCGTGTTACTGCTTCTTCCCATGTCTCTCTTCTCTTCTTTTCTTTGTTATATCTCGAGTATTTTGATACAAAAATGAAGTTAGCAAGTTCATGCTGAAAATTTACCTTTTCCACTGAATCCTCTCTTTTTTATTCTCGGCCGTAGAACTTGTGGTCGGGATTTTGTAGTATGTATTTTATTTTTTGAATCGCTGCCTCCCGTAGTTGCCGAACTCTCTCAAGGTTGAGATGCAGCATTGAACCAATCTCCTGCAACGTTTTCGGTTGGTATGGAGGCAATAAACCTAATGATAGGGTGAGACAGGCATACTCACGTTTTGTTAGGAGCTTGTGAGCATACCCGAGAATTTCTTTTGCTACTTTTTGCGCAACTTCGTCGTCGTCATCTGGTATAGTAAGTTCGAGACTTCCCACCTCCTCTCCACTGTCGTCGTCAATAAGAGGCTCCATTCTTCTTTTAATTGCGTCATTCAAGAATTGACTCATATAAAAGCGAATCCAGTAAGCACAATAAGTACCAACTCTGCAACTGTAGCTCTGCGGGTCATACTTCTGAATTCCAATCATGAGGCCAATGTTTCCTTCTTGTATTACATCCATTATCGGGATCTCAGGAGGTACTGAATACTTACTTAATAAGTAAATTACAAAACGAAGGTGAGCCTCAACTAATCTCTCAAAGATGTTTCTGCTATGGGTTTGAGAATATTCCTGAATGAGCGCTCGCTCTTCCTCAGGTTTAAGAGGCGCGAACTTCGGCTTCGAAAGCTCCGCCTTGTAAGCCTCGTAGGCTTCCGCATAATGGTGAGTTTGTTGTTTATCCAAGTTTCTCCATGCGCTTTCTGTAGAGCTCGTTGACTTTTTCTCTTAAGCTCTGCTGCTCTTTTGAGGTTGCTTGGTATTGTTTTTTTAGGCGTTCATTTTTTTCTTGAATAACTTTGCCAACATCGTTAGTATCGATCATACTATCGATGTTGCTGTGCGGAGGAATAAAAACTCGCACCATTGGTTGGTTACAATGGCTACATCTATGCTCATCGTTAAGATTTTGAGAGACTACATATATCTCCTGCTGTAGATTACAATTCTTGCAACGAAGTGTAATGAGAGGCATGGGATTTATGAGAAAATTAAACGCTTTGCTAATTTACCAACATTTTCTATTGTGTAGAATTGCAAATAACGCTGGTATGCATTTTCTCCTTTTTGCTTCACCTTATCACGATGTTCAAAGACATAGCGCATCAATCTCTTTATATCGGCTTTGTTGGGTTTTGCCCATTTACCACCAATTGTATTTTTAAAATATGGTGTTGGAACAAAAGGAATATCGACCAGATCGTAGCTGCACTTCCATCCGCAATCGTCTGTGACAAGTTCTGCAACCGCGCTGTAATTTGTAACAATTGCGGGTTTCTTGCATGCAGCTGCTTCGATTACAGGAATGCCAAACCCTTCTGCACATGTAGTGAATAAAAGCACATCCGCCATATTGTATAATTGAGCCAGCCTTCTTTGATCGATACGATTTTCATCAATAATAATAGTGGGGCTGCCTGTGTTTATCAAGGCCTCCCTCATAAACTCCTTGTCGGTTTTACCATAGTATAGCCTTGTCGCATAAGAAAAGCCAGGAACGTGAGCTACGAGTACAACTGGCTCATCTTTTGTAAATTCCTCTGCGAAGGCTCTAAACATGATATCGGCCGCTTTTCTAGGACCGAGATAGAAGGATGTAAAAAATACAAACCTACCTTTGATCTTTTCTTCCAAGTCTTTCATAATAGGAATGTCCGGATTAAAGACTGAACTATCAACTGCGATCGGAAGAACGTCTACCTCTGTACGCAGCTCATTTAATTTGAGTACATCGGCAAAAAACCGTGAAGGAGTAAGGACAAGATCCACGTGATTCAGTTGGTCGATCCATATTGGAGAAAGAACTGTACTCTCCCCTACTGTATAGGCAATTCTTTTCTTTCCGGGAGGCATTAAGTATTGATGATCCCCTTCACTATTACGAAGGACAACTCTGTTCCAGTAATCGTGTGGCTTATCTATCATTTGTTTTATTTCCCAATCAGGCATCCCCATGCCAATGTCATGATACTCTTCAGGGGCGATCGCTACATCGACCCCGTTTCTAGATAAACCCTTCGCCAGGTTTCTTGTTGCTATCGAAAATGACCAATCATCATAGACTTTGCCTGTAATAAGTATTTTATGCTCTGTGCTACTTGTGGCACTATTCCAGATAGGAACCCACTTTTTATAGAATTCAACTTCACCCTTCCCACTTCGCTGCCTTATCTCTTGTTGAGTTGACACATTACGCATGGTAGCATTTGCATAGTGGAGCGCCTTGGCCTTCGGAGTATAGATTACTTTGTATCCGTGTGCTCTCGCCTGATAGCAATAGTCGACCTCCTCGAAAAATCCATCTTTATATCTATCGTCGAAGTAAGGTACTTCGTTAAGTAGCGAGTTCTTTATAAACATTATTGCACCCTCAACATACTCCACTTCCTGCATGGTGCTTATCGGTTCAAGATCTTCCAGCCTGTATAACGTATCTTTGTGAATCCCCCAGCCCATTGGCCCTAGATATGCTCCCGCGTGCTCGACCATGCCATCTGGTTTATAAAGTAACCCGCCAACAATACCAAAGCTCTTATCGCTATAGGCGACCTCGGAGAGCTTTTCTATCGTATCCGGCTCTAGCTCCATGTCATTATTCAGCCAAAGCACGTCATAATTTGGAAAGTGATCATGTACGTAGTGAAGAGCTTTATTCAGTCCTCTTACAACTCCGATATTTTCGCTGTTGCTGAGCACTATTCTATGAGAACTTTTCTCCTCCGACCACCTGCTCAGTAGTCCGGCGGTATGATCTGTCGAGCCATTATCATAAACTAACGTGTAGATTTGTTCATTATCTGGAATAGTGGCCAGTAGTTTTTCAGTAAGGAAGGCATTGTTATGCACAAGAATGATTATCACTACAGAGTTTTGCATGGATTAATGTCCCGCTAGTTCTTTTAAGGTAGAGTTCATAAAGTCATTCCACATTTTTTGCACCACTTCTTTGCTATACTTCTCAAGAAAACTGGGGACGTATGCTTTGGCTTTTTCTGCTAATTCTTGCTGCTTTTCAAGCAAGGTATCAAATGCCTTTTCAATATCTTCATCAGCAACCCTTGCCCATTTCATCCCTCGCTCAAATAGGCCGTCCTGATAAATCATTGGAGGTATATCTTCTAGTTTGGCAGGCATCATGATGGAGGATTGTTTTGGTATAAAGTCGATATATCCAGTATTCCAGTCCGGAACTGCGATGGGCTTTCCCGAAGCTATGGCCTCTGCAATATATCTTCCCCAACCCTCACCGGAGCTTGCAGTGATAAATCCTACAATGGATGGGTGATTAAACAGCATTCCCAATTCTAGTGTTGTCATATCCCCATGAAAGAGATAAATCTTTGCTTTTTCGCATCCCATCGCTTGCTTAATATATCTAATTTGATCTTCGGCAACAACTGCATCAGGTGAGCTTGTATTTGTGAGGAAGGTTTTTACAATTAAGCCAACCTCTGGATTATTTTTGAACTTCTTACAAAATACACGTATAATATCTCCGATTCTCTTTCTATCGCCTTGTTGTATCCACTGTCCTGCAGTTAAGAAATTGTACTTTGTTGTAAATTGATAAGGTAGTTCATACTTAATTTCCGGATTGAAGTAGTTTTTATCGACACCTTCAGGAATCACTACAACTTCGCTGGAAACACCGAGGTCTTCCATTCGTTGCTTTGTTGTTGTTGTGGGAACAACTATGATTTGCATTCGGTTTAAGTATTCCAACCACTTGGAGGGAAGAGTATCAACTTCAAGGCCTGCAGTCACTCCGATGTTGTAGTTACCACGCGATTGAAATTCGGGTGGAATGCCGAGCTGCAACCAAATGAAGGGTGCATTAGGACTTATATGATTGTTAACCGTGAAATTCAGAATCGAGCTTTCTCTCTGTGTAAGCTCACTTACATCACTAGTTGCGCCCCAACTTGTCGGCAAGACGCCGATGTTGAGGCTTGGGTTGTTATAAAGAGAAAAGAGAATTTCTCTTGCATGTTCACCGTAACCGCTTCTACTAAAGACGGGGGCTAGAAAAACAAGATTGGTTTTCACTTAAATCTCCCTGAACTTTATTCGTTCAAATTTTGATGAACTACCTTGGACTTGCTTTAACAAACTGTCCCATTGTTGAACAGTGCGCTTGATGGAGTAGTTTTCACTAATATGTACTCTGCCCTGAGCAGCGGCGGATTTCCAGCTAAGCGGGTGGACGTATGCATCCTCAAGCGCATCGAGCACATCATTGTCTGATACAAAATCGCGAAAGATGTATGGCACAGATGGTGTGCCAATAAGCTCGCGAACGGCTGGTTCGATTACCCTGCCAAACTGTGTTTTTTCATTCATTGCCTGCTCAGTCATGCCACCTGTTTTTGTTACAATTACTGGAGTTTCCGTCATCAAAGACTCGCCGACACAAAGACCAAACCCCTCATTCGAGGAGATATTGACGGTTACTTCTGCTGCGTTATATAACTCATTTAATTTCTCGATGCTGATGCGATTTGGTATCATCGCAATTGGCAATACCTTGTTAGCAGCATAATACTGAATAACATCGAGTAAATTTGTACCTTCAGGCTCCACAGGCGCAGTATTCAATAAAAGTACGCTATCTTTGTGCATATCATTGAAAAGCTTGAAAATCCTGATAATATCTCCTGGGCGCTTTCTTCCTATATTTCTGTTAGACCAGAGAATAGTAAAAGGCTCTCTTTGCAGGTTGTCGACGTTTATAATATTCTTAAAAAGCTCCTTTTGTACCTGTCTTATCCTCGCTTCTGGCAGTTTATGGAACTCTTTGGCATCAAAGCCATGTGGGATGTAGTGGCAATCAATACCGCCACTTTTCATCAGATTGTAGGAGAATTTTGATATCATAACAACTGCATCGCAAGCCGCATACCACTTCCTGTTAAAAGAGGGAAATGGGTCGTTGTCCCAAGTATGATAGAAAACGAATTTCGCTTTATTCCTGAATTCATTATCTATCATGAACAAATACGTAAAGAATCTAGGATCCGAAAAAGCAAGTACTATATCAGGCTTTTCAATGTTAAAAACTTGTCTAAATAATCCTACATTCCCGTAGCCGTCAGGGGTGTTGTATAGTTTAATCGCTCCGTAATTATGCTTATCGATCTCTACACTGTGAAAATAGACTGGAGGATCTATTTTCATGAGCGAGCCGGCTATCTCTACTATCTCGTAGTCGCCGGTCTTTTGTAGGCCGTATAATAGCTTTTTAGCCTGCCCTCCGACGCCTGTAGGAATCTCGATCGAATCTGATACAACGAGAAGTTTAATTTTGCTCATTTGTCAATCCATATTGTTGAGGTTGTCACTGCAGTATAATATACACAGAAACTCGGGAGAATCTTTTGTCGCCACCAAAATATTTTTTTTTAGTTGTTCCTCTCGAAAGGTTGTATTATATCCCTAAAAGAGGCGAAATCTGGAAAAGCATCTGTCCACACAAGTCCATAATCTCTAAAAGTTTAATCAAACATCGGGGTATATAAATAATTATTTCATAATTATTATTTTCATCTACCCTATGTGTGTGATAAAAACTTAAAAGAGAGATTATGTTCTTATGTGCTCGATGGCAAAATTTGCAAATTTTGCCGCATCACATACATAATAGCTACAATTTTGTTTTGTATTTTATTTAAGATAACTAAAAGAAAGGTGATTTTTCGTGGCTAAGCAAGAACCATTGATTGACAGAAAGAAAGCAACATTTGCAGCTGCTCTTGAAGCAGTGAATAAAGAGTTTGGACGCGGAGCAATAATGAAACTAGGAGAAGAACCCCCACCAGGAATTGAATATTGGCCAACAGGAGCGGCTTCGATTGACTCCATACTTGGAATTGGCGGTGTACCAAAAGGAAGAATTATTGAGATTTTTGGTCCGGAATCTTCAGGAAAGAGCACACTTGCTATGTTTATTGTTGCAGCTGTACAACGTAATGGTGGTACAGCTGCTTATATCGATAGTGAGAACGCCCTTAGTCTCACATATGCAAAGGGAATTGGCGTGGATATTGCAAATCTTGCTCTTTCTCAACCCGAATATGGCGAACAAGCGCTCACGATACTGGAAATGCTCGTTGCCAGTGGAGCAGTCGATGTTGTAGTCGTTGACAGTGTAGCTGCTCTAACACCACGAGCTGAGATAGAAGGAGAGATGGGAGATGCTCAAATGGGTGCACAGGCTCGTCTTATGTCACAAGCAATGAGAAAACTCGTTAGTATTATTGCAAAAACAAAAACTTGTGTAATCTTTATTAATCAAATTCGCACAAATATGGCAGTAAGTGGATATGGGCCTAAAGAAACAACCTCGGGTGGTAAAGCACTTAAATTCTATTCGAGTGTACGACTCGATGTTAGACGCATAACAATGATAAAGTCTAGCAAGGGCAATGCTACGGGAAATCGAGTGAAGATAAAAGTTGTAAAAAATAAGGTTGCTCCACCGTTTAGGGAGACAGAGGTAGATATAATATTCGGTCTCGGCATAGATAAAGAGAAGGATTTGCTCGAATTTGCGAATAATTTAGGCTTTATAACCCGTCGAGGTAACTCTTATTACCACAATCTCGAAAATAAAGGAGAAACACTGCTAGGTGGGAGTAAAGCTGAGGCAGTTAACGCACTTAGAGTATTAGCAAAACAACAACCACAGTTGTACAATAATTTGTATCAAGCCTGTCTCGCCGAATATGCGCGCCGAGAAAACGTTGTTTCTCCCATTACTGAGCAGGAAGAACAAATAGAAGACGTGACTGAAGAGGCTGAGTAAATGTCGATGTTGGAATTTCAAAGCCTTCCTGATTTTGTTGCTGAAATTCAGGAGCTAAAACAGATGATAGTAGAGCTGGATTCCGATCCAGATCAGAATATTGGAAATCTCAATGCACTTTATGCAAAAGTTCAAGGTTATCTCAGTAGAGTTGCGGAAATACTGATAGAGATGCACGAAGCTTTGAGGGAAGCAAGAAAAGCCGCAAGCGGTTACAAGACTGCTTACGCGCTTGAACGAGCAAAACTACTTTCAACGAGCATAGAAATACAGCAGTTAAAGAATCAAAGTTTGCAGGAAGCTGCCGTTATGACGCAGTTGCGCTCTTTATTTGAGCAAAAGGAGCAAGCTGAAAGAGATGTTGACGATCTTGAGCTGTTGATAAAGATCACACAGCAAAAGATGGATGACTTGGATAAGTTAAACACTAATTTATCGCGACAGCAAAAGGTTGTTGAAACGCTAATTGGAATTGGTCATCAAGTAAAAGCAAATAGAGGTTAAGATATGCTGATCAGTCACGAGGTACCCCTTCAGTTATTACCTGTTTCTCGCATGTTTAACGATTACGATTACTGTCTTGTACATCTACTTGACAAATATCCTGAGTATCGGGAATATTACAGCTCCTGCCGTGCAAACTCTAGAAAGCTTTACCTCGATAACTCCGTCTTTGAGCTCGGAACCGCGTTTGATTTTTCTCTTTTCGTAGCCGCGGTAAGAGATTTACAGCCGACTGTTGCAATAGCTCCCGATGCTTTAGAGGATTGTGACAAGACAATCTCACTTTTTGAGCGTTTTAGCAAGCAGAGTTTACCAGCAAATACGGCTGTAATGGGTGTTGTTCAAGGTAAAACATATGAAGAGCTGACCACCTGTTACAACTATATGAAGACGCACGCCGACATCGTAGGGATTAGCTTTGGGTATTCTTATTATCTTGCAAACGATAGCTGGGATATAGTCAGTACGAGGGCGGAGAGATACGCGCGAGGCAGATATGCATTGATTTTACGCTGGATTCAAGAGGGAATTTTTTCACCGAAAACTCCTCACCATCTTCTCGGATGTGCTTTGCCTCAGGAAGTGTACCAGTATCGTACGTTTGATAGCATTTATTCTGTAGATACGTCAAATCCAGTTGTACAAGGTATTTTTGGAATTAGGTATGATGAGAGGGGAGAGATTCATAAAAAGAATACCACCAAACTGGCCGAGCTGTTGACGCTTGAATTGAGTATCGATCAATTTCACGATGTTTTACACAATATAACCACATTTAGGAGGTTTGCTACATATGTTGCCGTATAGACAAATAAAGTATTGGATTAGCTTTTTCTCACAGACTGGAGACGAAATATTAGAGATTTATAAGCGGACAGGTTTTCGTCCTGACCTGATCGTTACAAACCGAGAAAAGCCGATCCATCAGTATCCAAATGTTAAACAAGAACTTTTTGCACTTTCCCTGATAAAAACCTTTCCATTGAAGCCCAGTGCAAAGGACTACAAAGCTCTCTTTGATCAACTTTTGAGTTACAATCTAACACCGACGAATTTTCTAATAACTCTGCACAATTACGACAGAACTCTGCCTCCAAGCGTAATTAAGCAATTTCCCCACATCTTTAGTAGTCACGCAGAAAACCAAAATAAGTGTATAATATATCGTGTTACGACAAAGGATGTTATTAGTGAGATTATCTTGGTGAAGGAAATTGAAGCGCCTCCGTTATCAGGTCTTGAACAAATAAGTAACAAGAATAAGTTACAAGAGACCGGCATCGAGCTTTGGTGTGATTTTATTACTCATTTAGAGGACAAACTTAGTAAATAGAATGATGAATATGGGGATGTTCACGAATATCTTGAAAATATCTAAACGAAGGAGAGGTACAATGAGCTTAGTTGAAGATACCCCCGCGGGAGAAGAATTGACAACTTTTGAAAGTTTAACATTTAGCGAGCGACAACGTATGGTATCCGTCATTGTTAGTAAGGCTGGATACTCCACGCTGCAGATCTTCGACGGCGAGACCCGCCATTATCAGCATCGGTATGCTTCTCCAGAGGAGCTTGCCAAGGATGTCATAAAGTGGGTTGAGGAGGCGCTGTATGATTCAAGACGAAATCAGCTCATTACAGGAGAAGTTTCATCGCCAACGCTTGACGACAATTACCAAGTTTACACATTTTCTGATCTCGCAAATCCGAATGTGAAAACTTGGAACGGTGTTGGAGAAGCGGTACGAAAAGCTCTGGAAGATCGGAAGAAATTAAATATAAAGATGGCGGTGGATGTATCTCCTGAAATTGTGCGAGAATTAGAGGTAACAGTCTCGAAAGGCGAAGAAGGATTGATTTTAACCATAACCAGAAACACTGGAACTGTTGAAGGGCGCATTGTATTCAGTAAGCGCGGTTCTGTTAATCTTACTTGGGTACATCGCCTTGGAGGAACCCTTCGGCTTCCTGATCCACAATACTTGTTTCTTAATCTCTTTGCTTGGGATGCGAACGAGCGAGAACGCAACAAGATCAGAGAAACGATAGAGAGGATGTATGAGGATATTCTATATTTGTACGATCACAGATATGGAGATGTTGTCCATGTTTAAGAAGAGACGGAAAAATAGGCCCGAAGTTAGATTTGGGGCGATAGGCATGGTCGAGGATTTAGCTTCTGTTACTCTTTATAAGGGGGATGAACTTATTGCTACGATCGATCTTCATCGAGACGGAACTGTTATTACTTATGTAAAAGTTAAAGACTCCATGAGATTCACCGAATCCAAAGATTTCTTTAAATATCTCAAAAAGTATTTGTAATATTAATTTTGGAGGTGCTGATGAGAATAGCAATTTCAGGGCCGCAATCAACAGGGAAAACAACCCTTATACAAGAGTTAAGAAAGCGTGTTCTTTATGCTGAGCTCGCGCCGGAAGTTGCTCGTGCAGTACGAGCATTTGCTCCGATTAATGAAAAGGGAAATAACATCACACAATTGATGATCTTGGCTCGTCATTTTATGAATTTAACTCTGGACAAGGCGCCGATTATTCTGTATGATCGCTGCCTGCTCGATGGCATGGTTTATACGAGTTATTTACACGATCGTCACAAGGTTAGTGACAGTGTTTATCGTTTCTGTTATACAGCGTTTACCCATTTTATTTCAGAGTACGACATTATTTTTGTTACGACGCCTCTTGATGTATTAGAAGATGATGGCGTGCGCTCGACGAGCAAGCGCTTTCAACAGGCAATCGCGCAGAAGTTTGACGAGTTTTCGAAACTCGCTCGCTCCAAGACAAAGGTGATCCAACTTCCCAAAGATCATAAGGAGAGAGTAGAGTTAATTGAGGGAGCAATAAAATCCTTTGCGCAACAGCGCGGTTAGTAAGTGTATAATAGAACATAAGGCGATGCAAACTAAAAATAAAGGAGGTAAACAATGCCTATAGTAACATTCACAGAACCCCAGAATACAGTGATACCTGCGGGTACTTATTTTGTACAATTAGTGGGCTGCAAAGAGCTCGCAAACAAGAAGGACGGAACTATCTTTCTTTCTTGGGAATTCGAAGTACTAGAAGGTGAGCATGCCGGTGAGCATTTTTCAATCCCAACTAGCACAGTCTTTTCCCCGAAAAGTAAGAGTTATGCCCTTTTGTCCGCGACGGGTAAACTTCCTAATTTATCCGTCAATACTTCGATCGACACAGATGATTTCATTGGTTCTCAGCTTTATGTTACCGTTTTTGTAAAAGATAATCAAAATGGTGGACAAAACAATGATGCTGAGATGACAGGATTTATGTCAGTTGAACGAGCGCATCAACTTGCGCAGAGCATAGTAAAGCCCCGCGCTACAAACACGGCTCAGCCAGCTGCTCAACCGTCGCGACCTGTTAATCAGCCGACAGCAAGGCCTACAGTTGTGCCGCCGCCTATACCAAAGAAGACAGCGGCTGCTGTATCACAAGCGCAGTCTCAACAGTCACAGGCGCCCGCGAAGGCACAGCCTGCTGCGCAGTCCTCAGCTGCAAAGATACAGCCCCAGGCGCAAACATTATTTCCGGATGAAGAGCTATGAGTCGATTAACCGCGGTACTTAGCGTTCTCCCGAAGCGACTTTTCAACTACCCACAAAATTTGGAGTCTCTTTTTAACAAACTGAACAACAAGATCGCTTCTTCGATGCGGGAAGAAGGGAAAGCCGCCAATATTCTTGACATTGAGCGTAACACCGCGTTTTTCAATCCCTCATTTGCGAGCATACGAGCAATTGCGGTTAATTTGTTTGTTGACGATCAGGAAGGGGATACATTCTATTTAGATGCGTGTGATGAAGACGAAGCGTTAGGTTTAAACCAGTTTAATGAGCTCACGCAAAGTGCGCGACAATTTGTTACATTTAACGGGTTTAACTTTGACATCCCATTTTTAAGGGTGCGACTTGCTCTTCACTCGATACGACCTTTAAATCCTACGTTTCCCCTTCTCACTGCTCGTTACAGATCTGTACCTCATTATGACATATTTCAGATGTACGGTGATTGGGGACGATACATGCCTTCGCTGGAGATTCTCGATGCGGTCTTTAATCAGAACCGGCTCACACCCTGGATTAATAAAGAGTATTGGGAGATACCAGACCAGGAGCTGCAAGAGTACGCTCTTGCGAGGTTAGCTACGATTAAAGCAGTCTATTTAACCATGTCAAAAGTATTGGTGTAAGAATGAAAGCGGGCAGAGGAAAAGAGAAAGGGTCTTCTTACGAGCGTTTTATTTCCTCCGTTCTTGATACATGGTGGGAAGTAGAACCAAAAACCTTTTGGCGCAGTGTAAACTCTGGTGGTGTTTGGGATGCAGGAGATAATACTGCACGAAAAGCCGGAGCAGAGGATTTTCCATTTGTAACAGAATGTAAGCATTACAAAGATATGGATCTGCTCGAACTGCTCTATGCACGAGGTCAGGCCTTGTTTATGCGCTGGTGGGAACAAGCCTATCGAGCAGCTAGTAAGGTAAAGAAGGTTCCTATTCTCTTTTTCCGCCTGAACTACAAAAGCGATTTTGTAGTGTTACCCTATGTTGATCAGTTCAAGTCACTTCTTGAAGACAATCGTAAATCATGCATCATAGTCCATGCTCCATCTTCAAATGCGATTGTAAAGAAAGCTGCAAAGAGGAGCTCCACGTCAGAAATTTTTCCTGTTGATGTAATTATTTTTCGACTTTCCAGTTTTCTCCTTTGGTATCCGAAGGAGAAAATTCTCGAAGTCTTCAAAGAAGACCATTAATCACAGAGGAGTATTTATATCGATGCTCAAGTATTTTTTAATATTTCTATTAGTACTATGGTTGTATTTTCGTTATGTGCGCATCATAGTCACTTTTCAGCTTCTTTCACCGAAAGCGAAAAAACCGACAAGAGCTTATCATCGCGCCGCTTGCTATGATTTTTATAGCATCGAACCTGTCGTCATACCTGCTGGACAGTGGCGAGAGATAAGGACAGGAGTAGCCTATGCAGCTTGGCCACATATTCATATTTTTGGGCTCACGTTTACTCCGTTCGGCAATGTCGCTTCGGAGATTTTAACACGATCGAGCTTTGCGTTAAAGGGTTTACGTGCCCATCTCGGTGAAATTGATAATGATTATCGAGGAGAAATAACGGTAATCATGCACAATCATCGCACCGACCACGCTATTACTATTCCTGCAGGAAAGAAAGTAGCACAGATTAAATTTTATCGTGTTGCTCCCGTAAGTTTATTTGAGACAAAGAAGTTAAGTCGTAGCCAAAGAGGTACAAACGGATTTGGGAGTTCGGGAGAGTAGCTCATGGCTCAGATTTTAGCGAGTCTTCACCTACAAAATTTCCAGTCACACTCAAACAGCCGCATAGAATTCAGTCCAAGAGTAACTGCAATAACTGGACATAATAACAATGGGAAATCCGCCGTAGTGCGCGCTCTTAAGAAAGTTATAAGAGATACACCAGATGGTAGCACTTTTGTGAGAGATGGTGCCGATTTAGCTCGAATAACCGCTGTTTTTGTTGATGGTGCATCCTCTGAACGATTTGAGATAATAAGAGAGGTGCCAAGCAGTACAAGTAAAGAAGAAAATAAGTATATAATTATCGATCCCCAACAAGATGTTCAAGAATTTGTCAAATTTTCTCGTTCTGGCATTCCCGCAGAGGTGATAAGTAAGATGGGTTTCGATGTACCTGTAGAAATTGCTGGGGAAATGATTGATCTCAATATACAGATGCAGCTAGACGAGCTATTTTTAGTTCAAGGTACAGGCTTACCATCATTTCGTGGGAAGGTAATAAGCAAGATTACCGAGATTGATGTTGTTAATAACGCGATACAGGAAATTTCGTTGGAGCAAAAGAGGCTGAGCTCGAGCTGTAAGAGCTACCAACAGCAGTTGGATGAGCTTGCTCCTGAACTCAAGAAATACGAGCACTTCGCCGAGATTACTCGTGTTCACAGTGTTATTTCAGGTTTTGTAGCTCAATTAGGGGACGAGGTTGAGTTATACGAGGCGATCTCGTCTCATTTGCCAAAGATTACTGCGCTGGTTGAAAAGGCAACAAAATTAAACGAGGCATATAGGCAACTCCGTGATGTCGATCCCCTTGAGAGAAGGATCGAACAGGTAGAGAGTGATGTACAATTGCTGCAGGAACACCTATTACCACTATTTCGCATGCAGAAGCGGCTTGAAGAGTTGGAAAACGTCGAGTTCTCGCTGCCTTCTCTGGAAGATCTCGATAAGGAGGTAGATGCTTTGCTCCAGCTCGAGCAGTTAAACGAGATTTATCAAAGAGATCGAGCCAGATTGCAAGAGTTACAGCAAGCAGAGTTCAATCTTCCTGTAATTACAATCGATGACTCTGTTAACCTCCTCGTGCAGTTAAAGAATCTTTCTGAAACAATAAAAGATTTGAGCAACAAGCAGCAGATGATGGAAACGAGTATTGAAATTGCACAAAAGGAATTGTCAGGCTCGCAGCAAGAACTCGAAATGTTTGAAAAACAATTAGGTGTATGTCCTGTATGCAGAAGGGCATTTTAGCTGAGGTATTAAAGTGATAAAGTTTGGATTTTTTACAGACCCACACGTAAGAGCTGATACACCAGAAGGCCGCACTGACGACTTTCGAGTTGCGATTCTCCAGAAGTTGGAGGAGTGTACTGATATTTGGCAAAGAAACTCAGTTGATTATGTTTTATGTGGTGGCGATTGGTTTCATACTCCTGATCCCCCCAACAGCATAAAATGTGATGTGATTGATATTCTTAAGCGCTGGAATAAACCTGTGATTGGTACTATAGGAAGTCACGATTACTACGGCTACCAAATACGCTCCTTAAAAAGAACTGCGGTGGGGGTGTTGTATAAGGCGGATGTTGTCCAGTTAGTAGGTACAGGCGGATCCAAAGATATTTTACCACCTTACGTTGATTTGGAGTCTTCGTTGGGCAAGGTAAGAATTGTCGGGACAAACCATACTTATTGGCTGGACAAGTCCCCTGCAAACTATTACGCATTAAAAGATTCTTCGATAAGTTATCAAATTCAGCTCGTGCATGGAAATCTTTTACCGTTTGAGAGTATGCCATTCCCTTTTACGAAAATAGAAGATGTTAACACGGCGAGCGACCTGGTTTTAATAGGGCATTATCATCCAGGTTGGCAAAATATTATCAAACAGCTCAATACACTTTATATCAATCCTGGATCTCTTGGTCGTGTTGAAAATACTAGCGTATACCGCATTCCTCGTGTGTGTATAATATCATTAGATAACTCAGGTTCAGAAATAGTGAGCAAAGTGGAATTTGTAGAGTTAACCCATTGTGAAAAACATCCATTTAAACCGAAACAAGAGAAGGAAGTTGAACAAGTTCAGGATCTGGAGAAGTTGATGAACTTATTCATTAGTACAGACGTAAAAGCTGTAGATATAAAAGAACAGCTCAATCGACTCGCTGACGAGTTTAAGTATTCGAGAGAAGTTGTTGAGACAGCTTTTTCATACATAGAAAAACAAAGGAGCTAATAGATGGTAAAGGTAAAGGTCACATACAAGAGCAGCGTGAACCAGCCAAGTTTCTCGGAGGAGATCGATGCTACTTATTTTACACTCAATGCAGGCGTAGCGGAAATCTGGGTTGAACAAGCACAGACGACACACATTATCTACATACCGCCTGGAGAGTACACACGACTCGATGTCGTTTCTGAGAGACGGGAATCCCCGAAGCAAAACAACAATCATGATAAGCGGAATTTTAGACATAGTAAAGAAAGGTGGCACTAACAATGTGGATTATATCAAAGCAATTCGATTTTGAGTACGGTCACAGGGTTTGGACACAAACTCTTAATGAAGAGTATAGCTGTGACGGCGCCTGTACGTGCAGGGGGCTGCATGGGCACAGCGGTCGGGTTATAGTAAGCCTATACTCTGATACGTTGCAAAATAACATGGTTACTGACTTCAAGCATTTGAACTGGTTTAAGAAGTTCCTCGATGATAACCTCGACCACAAATTTTTAATTGATGAACATGATCCAGCACTGCCACTGCTGTTATCATGGATGCAAACCGATATTAAGCTCAGTGAGCCTGATCCCCTAAGTTCGATAAGAACCGTTGTGTATACTTCTCCACAATTGCCCTCTCTTTTTGCTGCAGAGGTTTTGAATAGTTTTGCCGTTCTACCTTTTTGTCCAACCTCCGAGAATTTAACCAAATGGTTCTTTGAGATTGTCGACAGTAAGATGTCAAAATTGGGAGTAACAGTACAGGGCGTACAGTTGTTCGAAACGGCGAAGTCGCAGGCTAATTACATTGCAGTCCCAAAAGTGCTTCGGCCATTTAATTATTTAACAAATGAAAAGGAGGAGAAATGATACAGAAGACGGTATCAGTAGATGTCAATTCAGACAAGGCGGCGAGGCTTGCTTCGTTGCACCAACGTGTTGATATGCTGAAAGAGAAGCTGATTGGTATTCAGAAAGAAAGAGCGCTTCTTAAACAGCAATACCAAGCCGAACTTGAAGAGATCAAGAAATACGGAGTTGACGAAACCAATATAGAGGAGAAGATTCAACAGCTGGAGCTGCAGATTGAGCAGGAATTGCAAGAATTGGAACAAGAGGTAACGAGACTTGAACATCAGGCAAGCGCTTTCTGACCTAAATGCTCGCCTAGACGATCTAACGATTCGGTTAGCTCGGCATAGCGGCATTCAGCAATCTCTCGAGCTGCGCCAAGAACGACTGGAGGACAGCATTAACGAGGCGCAAGCGAGGATTGAATTGCTCGATCGCACTTCCGAGCTTCTGAAGCTGTTGATAAGAGGAAACGAGGCGAGTTTACGTTCTTATATCGAACCAGTTGTAACCGAAGCCTTGCAATTCGTTTTCGAACAACCCCTCTATTTCCATCTCGTGATTGCAGAGAAACGAAATCAAATAGAAGTGGAATTTCTCGTGTTGCGTAACGATGAAGAAGAGCAACAGTATCAGGAGTTTATTCTGCACCCGAACGATTACAAGGACCAGTTCGAAGATCTTGTAAGGTCGACAAAGAATTTAAACTATAACTATGGAGGCGCGATTAATCAAGTATTGAGTTTGATACTGCGGCTTGTAATTGTTGAATTGCTGCACATAAAGGGACCAATAGTACTAGATGAGCCTTCAGGGTTTGTTCATGAAACGTATAACAGTAAGCTCGGTAAATTGATCTCGTCACTTAGCGAAAGATTTAATCGCCAGTATATAATCATAACACACTCTTCTGCACTTGCAAGCGCGAGTGAGAAGCAATATAACGTCTCGTTAGTAGACGGTGTTTCAAAAATACAGGAGATAGACAATGAGTAGAAAGCGACAGCCAAGAATAGGAGCGATAGCCTTCGATGAAAATGGTTATCTCGGCTTAATTACACAAGAAGCTGAAACGTTTACACAAGCTGGTGGTGGGCAACACACTGTATGGAGAGGTATACACTTAGAAAACCATATGGAAGTTGACCATGGTACCTTTAAGTCGTCTATTTTTATAGGAACGACTTGGGAAAGTAGTTCACCTTTAGTGGTTGGTTATACATCTGACTATAAATTTCCAAATAAGCAAGAATAAAGGGGAAGATATGCAACTAAATGCAATAGCTTATAATGTAAAGACAAATGAAATTTCTATACGGTATGTTGACGATGCGGGAAAAAAGAAATCGCTAACTACTGATGAAGATTGCGTCGAAAATGTATCGCCTTTTGAAGCCATGCAGCAATTCATGGCCATTCTTGGCCCTCGCTGTGATATAGCTCCGAGCGTGACATTGATGATTGTGAAGATCACTGTTAGCAAAAAGAAAATCTCTGTAAAGGCTGCAGCTCAGAGTAGCAGTAACTCAGATACCGTTCCTTATATTATTCAAGCAACACTTTCTATAGAGAGTTGCGCTGATAAGTTTAAAAATCTACTTGCTACCGTCATAAATTATTTACCAAAAGCAAGTTAGCCCTAATAGCTTAACATAGCATAGCTCGCCTCCAAGCCGTGCAGCAGTCGCCAAGGGCCGCTGCACGGTATTATTTTTGTTTCAGCAATTGCACGAGAGTTTTTGGCGTATAATCAAGTTTTTCACAACAGATATTGATAGCTTTTGGCAGCACAGTGAGCACTTCACTATCTCTTGTATGTACGTGACCAAACAGAAAAACTTCACATTCACTATAGAGGGTTTTTACTGTTTCGTTTCGTTCTATATAAGGGTAATGAAATACCAACACTTTTCCGTCGTAGTAGTAGTCGACTACTTCGTTGAAGCCAATCTCCAGCATACTCTTTTTCGATCTGTCATGATTTCCATGAACAAGAATTTTATATCCGTTAAGCCGATGGCAGATGCTAGTGGCGATATCCTTTTTGCAAAGCGCAAAATCTCCTCCGTGTATTACTACATCGTCTGATGAGACGACCGAATTCCACCTTTGTATTAAATACTCGTCCATTTGCTCAAGACTGGCAAATGGACGGTGTTCATATCGGATGATATTTTTATGTCCAAAGTGTGTATCACTGAGGAAGAAGGTTTTCATGCCATGTGTTAAATTGTAGTTGTTCCTTATATCGCAGGTAGATGTAAATACCCATGTCTTTCCCGCAGTAGAATTTACGTTCTACAACAGCGAAGTCTATTGGAATATTTACTCTTTGTGACTCCCAATTATGTAACCACGGCGCAGGGACAACGAGAGGCTGTGTTTTTCCGTCACATCTAACCGCCACATACTCACTCTTCGAACCTCCCGCCCAGTTGAGATTATGAAGAATGACATGATCGGTTTCAATCAATCTTATTCTTCTTCCTGTGTAATCTGGAAATGTAAGCTCAAGAACTCGCTTTGCTTGTTTACGCGTTAGTTTAATCTCTTGCTCTGACATTTTAACCTCTGCCTTTTTCTCGATTAAATTCGGTTATCCAGGCCAGGACAGGATCATCCTCAACTACAAGGAATACTCTTTCCTCATATTCTTCTCCTTTCGGAGTCAGCATGTAGTATTTCTTGATTTCTATAGAGACTCGATCAACGCCCAACCAGTCTTCGAGCCAGGGAGCTTCGTACCGTTCAAGGTTGCGAACGGAAGATAAAGTATCATTACTTGCTACCGAGTCCTCGTAGAGCCTTATTAGCTCTGCTCGGTCTATAACAAAATGATGGGTAAATTTCATTTAATCTACACCTCCTTCCGGAACAGGGTGCTGTAAGAGCCACCATCCCTCATCGAGCTGCACCGGCTCGAGTGGATGATCAGGACTTGTGATCAGCCCTTGGTAATGTGGATCTTTGATATAGACCAAGCGCTGATTATCAAGCGCGACTACCTTCTCCGCAAAGACTGCGTGGTTGTACAAAGTGACGGGCCTATTAGGGCGACGGACAAGATGTTCAAATTTTTCTGGTAGCCTCCAGCTCCAATAGTCCTCCTCTTCTTTAAATTTGGAGATATGTTTAACCTCCAAATGACCCTGATAGAGAGGTTTGGCATCAGACTCCATGTAAAGACTGTCAAACAAGACCCTCCTATCCTCACGAAACGTACAGTCCTCCGCTCTTGCGGCCATGACAAAAGCCGGGCTATCCACGAGTGTTCCTCCCCATATCACCCAATATGGGCGGATGTCTTCATTAACTGCTCCCAATCGCTCACCCGACCACGATTGGGGGTCCTCAACGAAACGTATGTTGGGATGATTCGGCTTTTCGTGGTAGCCAAGAGTATAAATTTCCACGTCCTCTAGGAGGACGTCAAGGTAAGGCTGGAAAGGAGCTGCATTCATCAGCTCTCGAAGAGGCCGCGAGGCGAGCCAGCTATAATTATTGCCGGCTCTTGTTGACTCGAGCCTCCCAAACAGTCTAGCTCTGTCCAACTTGAAAAATCCAGGGATCGGTGGAATAAAGACTTCTTTCTCACCATCCGACGTGATTTGATGAATTTTAATCATTTTATTACCTCCTTTTTTGTTAAGTTTTCTTTTTTCCACTGCTCGAACTTTTCGTCTGTGAATCCGACGGCGCTACGGCCGACATATTCCCCGCTTACATACCACTCTAGATTACCATTCCAACTCTCAACTGCGGGGCCGTCCAATCTATGCAATTTACCTTCTACCCACCATTCTTTAGTGCCGTTTGCGTATTCAACGGCTGGTCCATTGAGACGATGCCTTTTGTCGTTTACCCACCACTCCCGGCGATCGAGCACATCAAAATATTCTGGTCCATCGATTCCGTATAGATTATCCGCTTTATACCATACAGCTGTATTATGGATAATCTCAATTGCTGGTCCGTCTTCTTGGTGCAGCTCTCCGTTTTCATTAAAGTGCCTTGTGATGATACGGGTCTCTCTTACAGTAACGATTCGGTTGTTGTCTACTTCCATTTTTACCTCCTTTATTTTATCTTATTACATATATAATATAATACATTTATCTTCAAAAGGCAACCCCTATTTGTGGGTTGTGGATTCTTTTGTATAATACTATATTATGAATGATTCTATGAACCCATTGTTATTTATTGTAATTTTTCTTGTTTTTGTAGGCTGGATAGCTACACACCCGCCTATATCATTGCCTGCATATTCTGAACAAAAAGGAGATTTACATACTCTTACTGATAGTATTCAGGCCGTGAAGACGTTATATGAAAGTAATAAAGATATATATTCATTGTTGCATTACGAAACGTTATTACGTACTCTTGATTCTGTCGTAACATATCGCATCGATAGCTTGAATACAGCCCCTTTCACTGACGCATATATGTCTTTTGCGAAGCAACTCGCAAAACAGGACTCCCTCGACTGGAGTATTCTTTATGCTATTTGGTGGAAAGAGAGTGCTCTTTACCCACATGCAAAGGGAGACGGATCCAAGGGCGTATTTAGAGCCTTCGGAGCCGGACAAGCTCATCTCTCAACAGCGCGATTATATTACAATCCGACCGTAACTGAGCAGCAACTCCTTGATCCTATAATAGGAGCGCAGGCTAGCGCTGCTATTTTAAAAGCTTGTTTGCAAAAGACTGGAAATTATAAGTATGCAATTTCAGCCTATCAACAAGGTATTACAGCAGCTCTTCGAGACCAAAGAGAACACAGATTATCAAATCCAGAATATGTATTAGAAGTATTGTTTGCAAAAGACTGGAAATTATAAGTATGCAATTTCAGCCTATCAACAAGGTATTACAGCAGCTCTTCGAGACCAAAGAGAACACAGATTATCAAATCCAGAATATGTATTAGAAGTAATGGATTTCGCTCTGAATTTAAAACTCAGGCAAAAATAAGTGGTTGATTTTTTTGAATAGATTTATTATATTATATATGTAATAAGAAGAAAAGAGGTAATTTTGAGCCAAAAGCTTTTGTATTTTATTTATTGTATGTTATACATAAAACATAATGGAGGCGTGATATGAGATCGTACTGTACTGAATGTGGGACGAGTTTTACAGGAGAGGTTTGCCCTGTTAATGCTAGTCATTTTACGATGCCAATTCTTGAACCTTCGCAAGAACCAGCGTCTTTTATTCCAGCTAAGAAGGCAGAAGAAGGACGTATCTATTCACTCTACCAGAGTAACGACTATTCTAGCTTGTATCTCATTGTGAAAAAAGACATTGTAGATGATGAGGTATTATCTGTCATAGCTCGGAGGCTCCAAGATGCGAGCTGGCAAACAGTATCTATTTCCCCCTATACTCAGTTCGACAAAGATCCCGTCACTGACGAGATAGTCGAACAAAGGAAGAAAGCATGGATGCCTGCACAAAAGCCTGTCCGCGGGGTCGGGGAAGAGGAGCAGGATATTGCACCTGCGAAGGTTAAGAGAGGCGCAAGGACAGAGATATATCGTATGCTTGATGAGGGAGCCACTGAAGAGATGATTCGATCAGCTTTTCCCTCAATTCAACCCGCTACACTTAGAACCTACTTATATGTTTACAATCGTGCCCACAACAGATCAGAGGGAGCGAGCGGTCGGGAGTTTGGAAAGCCACAGCCTGGAATGAGAACCGAAATATATCGTATGCTCGATGAGGGAGCTACTGAAGAGATGATTCGATCAGCTTTTCCAAAGGCACATCCAGGAACGATCAAGTCCTATATATATGCTTATAACCGCGCTCATGGTATTACGTCAACAAAGGCTAAGAGAGGCGCAAGGACAGAGATATATCGTATGCTTGATGAAGGTGCTACTGAAGAGATGATTCGATCAGCTTTTCCGGCGATCCAGCCAGCAACACTTAGGTCTTATTTATATGCCTATAAACACTCACACAACAATAAACTAAATTAAAAGGAGGTCTATTATGCAAGAACAGCAGTCAGTCAATACGGCCAAGCGTGGAATGCGCGCCGAGGTATATCGTATGCTCGATAGCGGAGCCACTGAAGAAACGATTCGATCAGCTTTTCCATCTGCGAATCCTGTAACTCTCAGGTCTTACTTGTATGCGTACAATCACTCTCACGGCATCGTAAAAGCACGTCAAGGAATGCGGGCTCAGGTATACCGCATGCTTGACGGTGGAGCAACTGAAGAAGAGGTTCGTGCTGCTTTTCCGTCCGCGAATCCCGTAACACTTAGGTCTTATTTATACGCATATAAACACCGCGTTGGCAAACCAGATGCACAGTAATTAATAGTATAATATTATTTTCTTTAAATCCAAAACAAGCGGAGGTATATATTGGCTAATCAACAAGCATTACTGTCAAAGATTGATTCTCTCGCTGAAAAAGCCTGTACACTTATGCAAGAGGATGAAAAGGAAGAATTCTTTCGCAGCATCGAACAGAGCCGGTTCCGGTTTAAAGTACGATTGCTGCGAACTTATTACAAAGGCCCGCGAAAGGGACAACCTCGGGAACTTTACAAGGTTGATGGTGTCATCTTCAATCAGTTATGGGAATTGTTGCAACCCTACGCGGCAAAGTCTGCTTATCACAGTCACTACGGCAGACCAGACAGTGCAGCCGATATAGAGGACGACATTGCAGAGATTCGCTACTCGGTCTTCAGCATTCTACAGAAGTACGGACCGACACCTAATAACCAGAAGTTTTCACAGTTCTTCAAACGACTGGTTATTGAGATCTTACGAAACAGTGCCAATCGCGATGGGAGGTCAAATAAGAATAAGAGGAAGCAGGAAGTGCACAATCCCATTTCACTTGATCGCACTACTGATGAAGATGGAAATCCTCTCCTCAACACAATCCCAGTGGAAGAAAATGAATACCCTGAGTTTTGGTGCTCCCTTCCTGAGCAGCTAATTCCCGCAGTTAGATTAATTGTGACAGGAAGTTTGACACTGAAGGAAGCCGCCGATGAGTTACGGATTCCCGTCGTGGAGCTGAGAAGTCAGTTAAAGTCTGTAATAGCCAACATTGCGTAGAAAGGAATGCAAGAAACATTATGAAAAAGAGCATTTGTTTATTAAGCGGTGGATTGGATTCAAGTACCACACTTTTTGTTGCTAAATCAGAAGGTTACGATCTCTATACCTTGTCCTTTCTATATGGTCAGAAGCATAAGAGAGAGCTTTCCTGCGCGGAAGAGCTCTCTCTTATTGTCGGTGCGAAGATGCACAGGGTTGTCACATTACCAACTCCAACTGGCACCTCGTTGACTGGTAAAGCAGTACTCCCCACCGACAGAACTCTTGAAGAGATGTCAGTGGAGATTCCTACCACATACGTACCTGCTCGGAATACACTTTTTATAGCCTATGCTCTTCAGTTCGCAGAGGAGGTAGACGCTGATGCCATTTTCATCGGGGCTACAGCGCAGGATTTTAGTGGCTACCCTGATGATAGGCCTGAATACATAGAGGCTTGGCAGAAGCTGATAAATCTTGCTACAAAGAAGACGGTAAGTGGTGGGACAATTGAACTCAAGGCGCCGTTACTACATCTGTATAAAGCAGAAATTGTCGAATGGGGTCTCGAATTAGGAGTTCCCTATGAAAAAACGTGGTCATGCTATGCTGGGGGGAGCAAGCCTTGTCTCGAGTGTGATAGTTGCCAGCTGCGTATTAAAGGTTTCAAAGAAGCAGGACAACGAGACCCGCTAGTTGATGAAATAACCTGGGATCGGTTGCAAAAGATCGATAATAGGTATAGGTTGGTCTAATGTGCGGTATAACAGGTATACTGGTCGGAGGTGACGGTGCAGAAGCGAGAGCCATCTTTAAGCAACTACTGATTGCTTCAGAAATACGTGGACAAGATGGCACCGGAATTACGATCGGTCAAGTTGATTACGATGAACTCAAAACGCAAGTTCAAGTTGATCGTAATCAACTTGTAACTTTTCGATCTCCTCTAAAAGCCTCACAAGCTGATCTTGATACTTACCTTAAGTATATTGGGCATGCTTCGATGGCCATTGCTCAGAATAGACTTGCAATCTTTGGATTGGGGCATGAGAATGATCAACCTCTCGTAAACGATAAAGCTAATGTTGCTATTGTGCATAACGGCAACCTAATAGCGTATGAAGAGAGGTTTAAGTACTGGAAACTGCCTCGAAAACTGCAAGTGGATTCTGAGTTAATTCTTCGTATTATCGAGATATTTGGGATTGAACTAGCTGAGGATTATCTCAATGCTCTTGATGGCGACATGGCTATTTTAGCACTTGCTGATAATGAACAACATGAGTCAGCAATTTACGCATACCGACGCTATAAGCCCCTCTTTACTGTTGTCGTAAATCGTAACCGATATTTCTTCTCAACTGAAAGAATAGGAAGAAAAGTCTTTTCAGCCGGAATAGAATTTCACAAAATAGAAGCCAATCGGCTTCACAAGTATACCATATAGAGCATAAGTGAAAGAATATCTACCTTCTCATCACCAGGACAACTGTCAAGCTTGTCCTTTAGCACAGCTTGGGAGAACACAGGTTGTGCATTCCGTATTACCGAAAGATGCAGAGGTTCTTCTTATAGGAGAAGCTCCAGGCGAGCAAGAAGATAAACAAGGAAGGCCGTTTGTTGGTCCTGCAGGCGATGAACTAACCTCCGCTTTACTGTCTGCGGGGTTCACAAGAGACGCAGTTGCTGTAGTGAATGTTTGTAGTTGTCGCCCGCCGGCAAATCGCGCGCCTACGCGAGAGGAGGCGAAGGCCTGCTTTGAGTTTCTTGATAAAGAAATACAAGAACTGAAGCCAAAGGTTATCGTTACACTGGGTACAACCGCATTAGCAAGTTTGATTCCTGGCGCAAGAGGCATTACGCAGATGCGCGGTCGATGGTTTGAGAGTGAGAGATATAATTGTTTAATTCTCCCCACTTACCACCCAGCTTATGTTCTCCCCATGCGCCATCCCGAAGCAAAATCGTTATTGATCGGGGATCTAAAGAAAGTAAAAGACTATTTAGATGGTAAGATAACAGTAAATGCGCGGCCAGAGTTTACACAGTACCAGATAAAGACGGAGAGACAATTAGATTGGCTTGTTGATGTTTTGAATAACGTTGATGTTTTCTCCTGTGATACAGAGACGACGAGTCTTAACCACCTCCTCGCCAAAATTTTTATCATTTCCTTCTCTTGGGCGGATGCAGTCGGTGCGTTTATTGATACGCGCTATATTAATTTCCCTGAGTCGGTATTATGGGAGAAACTGAAACTAATATTGGGAAATCCAGCGAAGAAAATTTTTCAAAATGGGAGTTTCGATATTAAGGTCTTTATGCGCTACGGCATTAAGGTGCGTAATTACTATTGTGATACATTATTAATGCACCATCTCTTGCAAGAAAATAGCAATCACGGACTGGATATTCTTGCTATGGAGTATACAAATTATGCTGGGTACTCCATTCCATTGGATCAGTATGTGACACAGCATAAACATGACGACGACTTTGACTACTCGCAGATACCGATTGAATTGCTTCATCCCTATGCTGTTCTTGATGCAATTGTGACACTCGCTTCTTACAACGCAATGCTCCCGTTGATTTACGAAGAGCATCTAGATGAGTTGCTCTTTACTCGTGTGATGCCCGCACAGAAATTATTGATGCAGGTTGAGTATTATGGGGTAACCATTGACAGAGAGTATTTAACTCAGTTGCAGCAGCGCTACGAAAAGGATTTGAAGCACAAGATGGATCTTATTATGCGCGTTCCCGAAGTTATGAACTACAAGAACAGCAAGGAGATTGCTATAAGAAGAGAGCTTGAACGAACGTATGCGCAACGTTTTGTTAAATCAGCAAAGTTTCAGCGCGATTTCCCGACCTTTCAAAGTTATTTTGATTCATTACCAGAACACAAGAAGACGTTCGTTTTTAATCCTCAGTCTCCTACTCAGCTAAGAGAACTGCTCATCGATCGAATGCACTTACCTGTATTGAAATCGAAAACTAGCTCAAAGGGAGAAAATCCCAGTCTTGACAAATCCGTCTTAGAGGAGTACGCAAAGACAAACAAGTTTTGCTCATTATTAGCTGAACACCGGAGCTTAGCAGGTTTGAAGGCTAAGTTTGTCGACGGGATGCTTGAGGCAAGCGCTATTGATGGCAAGGCTCACACGGAGTACTTACTCTTTGGTACAGTAACGGGGCGTCCGTCAAGCCGCAATCCAAATCTTAATAACATACCAACGACATCTACCTCAGCTGAGATAAAGAATCAGTTCATACCAGACAGTCCCGATGACTGGATTGTTGAAGTTGACGGATCACAAATGGAATTTCGTACCTGGTGTAATTACAGCCAAGATCCTCAAATGTTACACGATCTTGAACAAGGTGTAGATATACATAAGCTTATGGCTGCTGCAGGTAAGGGTGTAAATATTCCGAAGGGGGATTTGTCAGATCAGGTTTATAAAGAGATTGTAAAAGATGTTACAAAAGCACAGCGTCAAGAAGCAAAAGCAATTGTTTTTGGAGTCATGTATGGGCGCAGTTCAAGAAGTGTGGCGGCACAACTCGGCATCAGTGAAGCTGCGGCTCAAAAAGTAGTAGATAAGTTTTTTGGGCGCTATCCTGTAGCAAGAACGTGGATATTGAAGACGCAGGGGTTTGCACGCGTTAATGGGTATGTTGTTAATCTGTTCGGGCGGAGACGCCGGCTGTTGAAGATTAATTCGAAGATACCCGCTGAGCGGGAGGAGGCACTGAGACAAGCGGTTAATAGTCCTATCCAAGGCGGAGCTTCTGATATAGTTCTCGGGGCTGGTATACGTATTTACAGGAGATTTGCAGAAGTGGCGCGTACAGAGGGCCTTCTTACATTCCCTGAAAATCGTTTAATTCTAACGGTTTACGACTCGCTGTGCTATACTCTCCAAGACAAAAGCGCAGATAGGGGAATTGAGATAATATATGAAGAGATGACGCGACAAACAGAGAAAATTACCGTTAAGTTAGATGCATCGATAAAAATCGGAAAGCGTTGGGGTGAAACATTAGAGTTTCCTAAGCCAACACTTAATTGGCGTGAGCTATATTATGAATTCATACAAAAAGGGAGGTCAGTATGAAAAAGGGACTTACTTGGGCAGTGAGAGAGGTTGCAAAAACCGAACCCTGCTCCCAGCATCCTCATCAAATGAGCTGGTGGTTGAAACACGTTCATTTGAAACTCGGCGAACCAGTATTATACAAGCCGGAGAAACATTTATTTAAAGCGCTAGAGCGTTTATCAAAGGATGGTAAACAGCCAGCAGTTGTACGAAGAGTAAAGCGGGGAATTTATAAATCAATCGGTTACAAGCGTCGAAATACAGAAGATTTGTAATATAGTTCAAGAGAAACAGGAAATTAGAAAGGAGTTACAGTGGACAAAATTTTAATCTATAGTAAGGAAGCAAGAGAAAGATTAAAGCAAGGTGTTGATAAAGTTGCTAATATGGTAAAAGTAACGCTCGGTCCAGGAGGACACGTTGTTGTACTCGATCGAGTATTTGGCTATCCTGCGGTAACAAAAGATGGAGTTACTGTTGCAAAAGATGTTGACGTTGGTGATCCAGTTGAACGTTTAGGAGTAAAGCTTGTTCAGCAAGTAGCACAAAAGACCGCTGAAGATGCTGGTGATGGAACAACAACAGCCACACTTCTCACTCAGATGATGCTGAATGAGGGGTTGTTAATGCTCAATAATGAAGTTAATGTGGTAAAGCTTGCAGAGGGGATACAACGCGCTGTAGATGAAGCGATACGTTTTCTTGGGCAAAAGCGAGTTCCTATTGAAACATTAGATCAGATTTCCCAGATCGCTACTATTAGTAGTAACAACGATGCAGAGATAGGAAATTTGATCGCGAAAGCTTACAATGAGGTGGGCAACGATGGAGTGGTAAGCTTAGATAACTCGCGTACTTCCGAGACTACAGTTGAGATTAATTCGGGAATGCAGCTCGATAGAGGCATGGCTTCTATTCACTTTGCCGATACACCAACGTCAATGAAAGCGGAGTTGAAGGATGCTCTCGTTATTTTATATGACGGAAAGCTAAGCGATCAGAGGCGTTTGTTAGATTTCTTCAATCCAATGATGCAACAATATCCTGGTGTACCTGTATTACTCATTGCGGATGAATTTGATACATTCGTTTTGCAGGTGCTGGCCGCGAATAATGTGAAGGGTACAGTTAGAATACTCGCAGTGCAGACTCCAGGCTTTGGTGAGTATCAAGATGAAGTTATGAATGATATCGCAGCAGTTGCAAAAGCTATTCCCTTCTCAGAGAACGCTTTCAGGTCATTTACCTATGAAAATGCGCATTGTTTAGGAAGGGTTGCTAAAGTTACCGCAACAAAGAACGAAACTGTGATAGTTGGTTATTCCGATAATGCGGAAAGAATAACAACACGCGCTCAGGAGATAAAGGAGCAGATTGAAAATGCTCCTACTCAGTATGACAAGCAAAGAATACAGGAAAGACTTGCGAGATTGACCGGTGGTATTGCAGTTATACGAGTCGGAGGTGCTACTGAGGCTGAGCAGAAAGAGAAAAAAGATCGTGTTGAAGATGCTTTGCATGCAACGCGAGTAGCCATTCGCAGCGGCGTGCTTCCTGGCGGCGGTATTTCTTATTACCGAGCCTCCGAAGCAGTATACAGGCTTATGGAGAGAAATCCTGATAAGTATGGCACGGACGTACTTAATGGAATGGGTATTGTTGCACGCGCCTTAAAATCGCCTCTAAAGACGATTTTAAATAATGCTGGATTGAATTATGAGACAGTTGTTGAAAAGCTTAATAGTACAGACTTGGCAGATACAGAAAAATTTTCCTATGGAATAAATGTAAAAACCTTACAATATGGAGATTTGCACAAACTTGGTGTGATTGATCCTTACGAAGTTGTTAAGTCTGTTATAGAAAACGCAGCTTCTGTTGTAAAGTTGCTGCTCATTACGGAAGGCGCAGTTGCAATGACTGAAAAAGACAAGAAAGAGCTGATTCAAGATCCAAAATTACACTAAAATTTGAATAATTTACAAGAAATTACTGAAAATCTCGATAAAATAGTTGTAGCCTATTATTATCGGACTGATATTTTAGCTAAACTCGCACAGTTTTTTGAGCAATCTTTGCAAGAAAATGCGCGTGCGTTGAATTATCTCACTTCTGTACGCGGTTTAAGTCATGAAATTCTTAAAAAATATCGCGTTGGTTACTGTCCCTCAACGGATTTAGTGCTGAAATTTGCACAAGATAACAATATTGGTATTGCAGATCTTGTGTCAACAGGCGAATTACACCTTTTGGAAGACGGAACATACAGAATGAGACAAAGTGGCAGAGTTGTTTTTCCTTATACTGATTTTGAAGGGAGAATCACAGCCTTTTTTGCTCGGAGTTTAGAAGAACACCCCCAGATTAAGTATATAAATAGTCGCAACAGCTTAACCTTTTTTAAGGGTGCAACTTTTTACGGACTATCTCAAGCCTTAGACGCCATTAAACAAGAATGCTGTGCTATTCTTGTAGAAGGAAGTATTGACGCTCTATCGATGGCAAATGCTGCTTTTGCAAATGTGCTCGCTGTTGGTACAGCCGGCTTGACAGAATATCAAGTTCTTTTATTGAAGTTACTTACTAATAAGGTTATTACAATCTTTGATAATGATGCCGCCGGAAGAAAAGCAACCACTGTAACCGCTAATCTTTGCCGAAGTTATGCCTTAGAACACATTTCTATTGATATTTCCCCCCTTGCTGTAAAGGATATTGACGAGGCGTTGCGCAAGTTTGGCGCGCAGCCGATTGCGCAAATATATGCTACTCTTCGATAAGATTTCCACTCCTACATTTTGAATCTTTGCCAGTTTCCATCTAACTATCATAGAAGTAATAAGATAAGAGAGAAAGAACATGAGCCTCAATCAAAGTATACGCAGTTTTTACAGTATTACGAAGAGTATGCAGCAGAAAATTGATGCTGTAAACAGTATGCTCAAGAAGGGAAACGCCCCTATTCGTAAGACCGCCTCAAAAACCGCAGTGAGAGAGATATTGCTGAAGGAAGCTTTAGCAAGCAAACGGTTCAGCAGTATCGGCTATGGTTTGTATAAAGAAGCGGATACGGCTGACGACTACGGGCGAATTTGGGTCAAAAAAGTATTCGAGGATCCAAAGACGGGCAGCAAGGAAGAGTGGCTTGTTGTGTACTCTGACGATAAGGATGACATAATCCGCCAGCTTGCAAGCGAGCAATGGAGGGGATTGCGTAAGCAAGCGGGTTACGATGATGATATACGCAAAAGGTGCCCCTACTGCGAGGTTGAAATGGTCGAGACTCCCGATGGAGAAGATTTAGAGTGTCCGGAATGTGGATATACAAGAAGCAAGCGAGCTTCACTTCAGAGGGCTGCAGGTGTCGTTGAAGAAGAAGTTGAGGTAGAAGTTGAACCTGAGGTTGAACCAGAGGTTGAACCTGACATAGAACCAGAAGTTGAGCCTGACATTGAACCCGATATAGAACCAAATGAGGAACCAAATGAACGTCCGAGTCCGTTCAGATTTCCTCACATACATCCAGAAGAAGCGCCCAGACCAAAGGCATTTCAGCGTTTAGCGCACATTGTAAGAGAGGATGGAAAGTGGTATGTTTACAACAAGGATAAGTCGAAGAGGCTGAGCAAGGGGTATAAGGATCGAAAGGATGCCGTTAAGAGATTACAACAGATAGAGTATTTTAAACATCGTAAAGCAAGTTTGGAGAAAGAAGCTGTTCATCCTCCAGGAAGAAAGCACGAGGTGGAAGAGTTGAAGAGACTAAATATACCAGAGGGAGAGGCTTTTGCCATCTCCTGGAAACAGTATAATCAGTATGGCGAACCAAAACATCATACTGAATACTACAAGAAACATCACAGAAAGAAAGAAAAGAAGAGCGCGCGCGAGGAGTTGGTTGATTTGCTCATTAAACAAGCTTCTACCGAGGTTATCGATGTTGAAGGAACGAAGACATGGTTTACCGATGGAGAGGTAAGTCGTCTTGATGGACCTGCGATTATACATACTGATGGAAGCAAAGAGTGGTGGGTAGACGGCAACTTTGTTGGCGCTTCTATAAAAGGCTTTACGGACGCAGATTTTGAACAGTGGAAGAAAGCACACTTCGGTAGATCTTCTTCTGCTAAGATGGCGGCTTCTCAAGTAAAGCCGAGTGACATACCTCTTGCTCCTGGAATAAAAGAGAAAGAGATAGAGATGCGAGAGAGTGGCGGTCAGCAAAATGCTACAGTCTCTGTAACTTTTAACGATGCAGAAAAGGGGCTGGATTTCTATTTAAACAATATAGCAGAGGCTCCGAAGCCAGCAGAAGTGCCACCAATGGTTAGCCAGCAGCTAGCGCAAGCTCAGACACCTCCTCCACCACCGCAGCCGCAGCCACAGAAACAACAATCAACGATTCTCACTTCGAGAACGGGGATTCCGGAGGTAATGCTTTATCGCGACTATATTAACGGCATAGTAAGATACAGTTATGTAGATGAGTATGGTGATGAACAATTTGTTCCGATGCCAAAAATAGAGCGAAAAATAGGAAGCCTTATACAGAGGCCAGATAGACATGGAATGATGCGAGTAGCTGGCTTTATCGATCGTAAGTTTCTGCCAAAAGAGGATCTGATAGCAAAGTTAGCAGAAGATGTTTCCGATACAGTACCGCCAATGGCCTGGACAACAGGAAATGGTAACGATGTTGGTAGACCCGCTGGAGCCGGAGCACCATTGCCCCAGCAGCCAGAGCTGAAGAAAGATCAGCAAGAAGATGAGAAGGTTTTGTACGATAGCGAGGAAGCAGAAGAGGAGGGGCCGGAGTATCTAGTAAAAGTGCATCCGGATGATAAAAGTGTGACTGTCAAGTTTGAAGAGAATCCAGAGGAAGAGAATCTACATAAAGCTTTAGAACAATCACCTCCTCCACCTCCGTCAACACCGCCAATGCCGATCGTTAACCAGCCTGAGACGAACAATGCAGGCGTTCCCAATTCAAACGTGGAGTTTTAAATGATTATACCACCAATTGACGGCCCAATGAAAGAACACAAACCCGACTGGTTTAATGAACAGGAAATAAGAGAAGCTGCTAAACCGATTCTAAAGGCTCAAATAAGAAAGTCAGCTTCTTCAAGGGGCAGTGAGCCTATTACTGCACAGTATTTCTGTTCAGATTGTCGGAAGGTTTATCAAGCAGACGATAAGAGACTGGTTTTTCAGAAGAACGCTTCAAAGAATGCTTCATTAACTTGTCCACGGTGTGGAAAAGAGCTACGCATTTACAGGCAGGTTCGAAAGATTGAGCATGCGCAGCCCGCCGAGAGACAGATAGTAAAGAAAGCCGCTCTAGGTGATGCTAAAGGACAAACCTATAATACATATGTCGATCAGGTGTATTACTGGAAAGCCATTGATGCTCTTCAGAGCCACGTGGCTCGTATGGGATTTCCTCAAGCGAGGGTACGCTATATCTCAAGCGAGCACACAAAACAAGCTGGTCAAGCTTATCCGACCCTTAACACGATTAAATGTGCGATTCAATGGGAATATGCTAAAAAGTCGAATGCGATATCTTTTGCAACCGCAAAAGTATATGCCTCTGTTTCTTTTGATGAGGCTGGCCATATCAATCTTCCTACCGTATTTACGAATGCACAAGGTGTACAGTTCCCGTTTGATAAGCAGAATTTAGAAGCACAGCAAGGTATGCAACGAGAACCGAATGTGGGAATGAGATTTGATCAGCGTGGTGGACAGGTTCCTGTTACTTATCGCGAAAGAGAGATATGGCAATTTAGAGCGGCTGCACAACATCGAGGAAATAAGCTTATAAAGCAAGCATCTAGTACCGCTAAAGAGGAAGTTCATGAAGTAAACGGTCAGCTGCATAATACAAAAGGACCAGCGGTTGTACATAAAGACGGCTCCAAGGAATACTGGTTTGAGGGACAGTTGCATAGAGAGGATGGCCCTGCTTTAGAAGGGAGTGACGGCTTCCAGGCTTGGTATAAACATGGATCCCTGCATAATACAAATGGTCCTGCTGTTGTATATGCAAATGGTGATAAGGAATACTGGGTTGATGGAAGGTTTGTTCGCAAGGTAAGTGCAACTCAGGAGAAGAAAGCCGATTTTGGCGATTATATTGAACACAAAGACTTAAGGCAGATGTAGAATGGGTGCTATTCAGAGACGATTCTTTAAGAAACAAGCCGATGGGAGTTGGACTCCAAATCTGACTCAACCACAGCAACCACAGACAGCTCCTACGCCGTCACAAACTGTGCAGCCTGGACAAAAGATGATGAATATGCAGACTGGAGAAACTTATAATGTCGTTCGTCAGGTTCCAGGAAAGGGAACAGTAGTCCAGAACGCGCAGACAAATCAACAAGGAATAATTCCTGAGAACCAGCCAAATCCCAATCTCGTCAATGTAGTTACAAAACAAACATTGGTGGATGCTTTAGCTAAGCAGGCTACGGACGGCACATCGAAAACTTCCGATCTTGACAAGGTACTTAAGGGAGTACTAGATGAGGTACTACCTGATTCCGAGCGCAATATTCCTGCTCAAGAGTTGCGAGAAGCGGAACAAAACTTTGATTCCAGTCTCGACGACTTAGAGGAGATTCATAGAAGTCCTGATGAGGCAACTATTGACGAAGAACAAGATGAAATAGCCGATAGATTGGATATGGCAGAAAAAGATCTTGAGGGTCCTTGGGATAGTGATCATGAAGAACAGGAAATTAACAAACTTGTTGATATGAGCAAACGTGATATTAATTATTTGAAAGATGAGTTACCTGATACAAAACCAGAACAGGTTCAAGAAGAGAGAGATGAGGTCTTGAAAAACTTATCACAAGCTAAAGAAGATGCTCAGGAAAAAGAGAAGAAAACTTCTCCCGCAGCTGCGAAAATAGTGGATGTTCTCGGAGTAAAGAGTTCTTGGGAGCAGAAAAAGAAAGAGCTTTTGGCAAAACAGGCGGCAGATCCTTATACTGTCGGTTATACAAACAAGCGCAGGGTTGATGAGAAATTGAAGAAAGAAGCCGCTTACAGTGCTCCTGACCCCAGACACATCAAGGATATTCATGGACACGATCCCGCAACAAATGCTCCAGTCCGAGAAACCCGCGACATACGAATAAGGCTCGATAATTTCCCAATTGGGGAATCAGAGGCAGATTCTAGTGGACTCCCGACTGATCCGACGAAGCAGAAGGGGTATCGAATCCCGTTTAGAGAGATGGATGAAAAGCAGGTAAGAGAAAGAGAGCATTTTCCCAATCAAGATAAATTACCGCTTTACAATATGAAGAGAGAGGAAATAAGTCAGTATTTAAAGAACTCCAATCCTGAGAGAAATTACGGTATTGCAAATTCTACGGAACCGCATGAAGAAGAAGCTATAAAACAAGAAAAGAACAAGTTCAGTACAGAAGAGCTTGAGTTGAGGGAAATAATCGGTATTTCCAAAGTGGCGGACAAGGAAGAGTCTGCAGAGGAAGAGGAAGGCGTGAAGGAGGGCCCGATTCAGTTTAAGGTTCTGCAGAAGGCTCCGCCAATAAAAGAATATGAGGAGCCTGCTCTTATAGGGCCAGCGAAAGATAAGGTAAAGGAAGCGATAACAAAGTTGCACAATGCTCAGAAGGAGCTGGCCGATATTAAAGCAGAGCTAGCAGAGAAATTAAGACCTCTGCAAGAACAGTCACTTGAAATAACGAAAGAGTATAATCCTAAAATAAAGAGTGCAGAAGACAGTGTAGCATCTTATCTGAAGATGTTGTACGAGCAGATCAGCGAAACAGAAAGTAAAGTTGTTCACTACGAAGATTTTATAATCGCTCGTGTAGAGCGTATGACCAACCCAACGAAGACTCCAACGTTAAACGAGGTGATTGAGAGAGCAGGTCAAATAAGCAAGGACCTGCAGAGTCAGATTATCGAGATCAAGAAGAAATTGCAGGAAGAGAACATGTCTTCCGTTCTTGAGCGATATCTTTACAAGTATCCAATTTCTAAATCTCATGAGAAGAAGATTACCTCCTCTTTGAGTTCTGCCGATCCTGTTTTTTCTATTATTTCCTGGCTAAGAGGGGTAATAAAGAACTTCCTGGATATAAATGAGATGTTAGATCAGGAATTGGAAGAACAAGACGCTTTTTGAGAGCTCCTCACAATAGAGCTTTACAACACAGTCGGAGTCAAATATGATAAAGTTAACAAACTTTTTTAAGGATTGTCCTAAGTGCGGGCGCCCTTTAAGACTCGATTACACGGAGCAAACAAGGATTTGCCCAAACTGTAAGACAGAAGTACGGTTGGCAGAAAATGAACGAAGATTTGTCGAGAGGAGAGCGTTGGATAATAGAAAATCTGCGCAAGCATAGTGATAGCGTGCAGATTCCTAGAAGGCGACTCTGCAAGATTTGTCAAGTCTTTAAGGATGATGAAGAGACCTTTGCAGAAATAACTCTAGATATCGTCCTGCAACGTAGGACCTGGGTGGAAATAATGCAGGTCTACAATCAAAAGCTTCCTCCTGGAGTCCCTCCCATTACAGAGATAAATATAAATTCCCATCGTCGTCATACTGATCCAGCACTCGTTGCTATGGCATTTTTACATAGCAAGGGGCAGCCAGTAAATGAAGCCGAGCTGTTGAAAGAACTTTTTCGACAGAAGCTAAAAAAGGAAATCGATCAGAGGCTTATTCATAATGAGATTTTCAGACAGAGAATAAGCAATGTTGAGGCGATACAGACACGAATAGAAGGCTTAAAAGAGAAGCTAAAATCGTCAACGATTGATGATAGAGAGTTAAGAGAGCTCGATCGTCTCATAGTAACGGCTGATGCCATTTATGGGGAAATACAAAAGATAGTATTAAGAAGCAAAGAGATAGAGAAGGGCACACCTAATACTCTTATTCAGATCAATCAAAACTTTATTAATAATGTAGAGGCCACTTTGCAAACGTACGCAAAGGAGGTCGCGGATTTCTTGCTACTTGATGTATTCAAGGACGATCCCGATAAAGGGAAACAAGTAGCTCTTACTCTTATGCAAATGTTGCAGAAGCTTGTCACTCCGTTGTTGCCGAAACCACAGGAAGTAGCACAGCCGGTCGAGTATAAGGAGGTTACACAGATTGAACAACCCTCCGAGATTAAAAACAACAATTAGCATTAGGGACATATGATAGATCTTACGTCTACCATTGAAAAGCGAGCTAATGAGCTTCAACTAATCCTTCCGAGGGAAGTTCCCGATGCGTTTCAATTTCTTGTTGCTGATAGTAATTATGTTAATATCGATGCTACTCCTTTTCAGAGACTCATAATAAAGCTTCGTTACAATCTATTTGAGCAGTATCCTCCTGATGAAGAAGAGCAGCGATTAATCAAACTTGAGAAGGATCTTTGGGGAATTACTCTCCCCCTTACACAAACCCAGCGAATAAAGTATCTAACGCTTATAGTTGGAAGACGAGGGACTAAATCGACAATCTCTGCTATGATGGCAGCTAATGATATGAAGGATTTGATTTGTCTTGGAAATCCGCAGCAGTATTACGGAATGCAAGAACGTTATCCGATCCATATTCTGCATGTTGCAGCAAAAGAGAGTCAAGCGCAGGATATGTTTGCTATTACAAAGAATATTATAAAAGGAACGAAGTTTTTTGATCGTTACATAAATTTCAAAGACGACAATACGCAGGAACTCGGTTTCTTCTCACCATATGACCTGTTAATGAATGAACGCATTAAACGGGAAAATCTCATGCTGCCGAGAGGGGTGCAGCGAAAGAATTTATTACCTGGTAGTCTCAAGATTGAATCTGTCACAACTTCTGGTGCGACCAATAGAGGAAAGGCAATAAAAACGCTGATCCTTAGTGAGCTGGCACACTTTCAATTTGCAAGAACCGACGATCTAGATTCAGTGTATTCAAGCAGCAATCAAACCGATCACGCTATTGTTACAGCTCTTGTGCCTTCTGTGAAGGACTTCGGCGAGGATGGAGTTGTTATAATTGAAACCAGCCCATCAATAAAGGCCGGTGAAGCATACAAGTATTATTGCTTATCAGGCGGTAAGGAACAGGATTTACCTGAAGGAATGCACCCAGATGATATTAAACCACTGGAAGGCTATCAATGTGTGCAATTTGCTACTTGGGAAGTGTCGCCCATTATAACATCAAAAGAACAGTTGCGTGATGAATTTATAAAAGATCCGGTATTCGCGGAGATGGAGTACGGTGCTCATTTTGGCAACCCTGCTGCTCAGTTTGTTCCCGAAGCGGTTATTAATTTAGTTCCTGTTCCAGGAAGATCAATATCTCGCTTTAACAACGGAACGATTCGTTACTGTATTACTCTCGATCCTGGTGGGAAGGCAAAAAGAAAAGCAGCGGATACCTATGCAATAGCTTGGGGACACTATGAGTATGAAGATTATGACCAGAACAAGGTGCATTATTATGTCGATGGAATGCATGGATTTGATGCGGAGTTACGTCAGCTACCAGGAGGCGCGATAGAACAAATTACAGTCGATCCCGATGTAGTAATTAACTTCGTATTAGATCTTGTAAGGGATCTCGGTGGAGCAAACTTCATTGACGAGATAGCTTTCGACCAATTTGAAAGCACTGCTCCAGTTTCAAGATTACAGTCTGTAGGCTTGCCTGCAATAGAAACAACATTTACAAATAAGTACAAAATGGCCATTTTTGGCGCGCTCCTCTCAGAAATGGAGACGGGACACTTGCATATGTACGGAGACGATGCAGGAGGCTATGTTGCTCGATGGAAATTAGAGATGAAGTATTTACAGCGTGTCATTTCTGGCAATTATATTTTTTATTCTCATCCTACAACAGGCCCAGTACAGCATGATGACTTCGCCAGTGTAGTGGCCAATCTTGTATATCGCCTCTCATTAAGAGCAAAGCCAACGAAACAGACGACGCAGGAACTTGCCCGAAAAGGCTCAAAACCTGTATACTCTCCGCAACATCTTGTGCCTATTGCTGGGCCGAGGTTATTTAGTACAGGAGGTGTAACTCCGATTGATAGATTGCGGAAAAGAGGAAGGTAATGAAAGTTAGTGTATTATAATAAATGAGAAACGCATATGGATCTAACAACAAATTTCGACGCAGTAGCAACCGCTATTAGAAATAAGTTGCAGGTATCACTTTCCTATCAAAAGAAGACCACAGGCGAGATTGTTCAACATACTGGAGGAATCTACGAGATAGGGGCTAATAAATCTGGTGAAACTGTGATTTGGCTATGGGACACTATGAGAAATGATACCATAAGACAGTTCTTAGTCAGCAATATTATCGATTTTCAAGTTCTTAATATTCCGTTTCAAACAAACGGAATGTGGCCACTAAAGATCAACGGAGAAATTGTAGGAGTGTGAATGAAAGTCATTTTATTTTTTAATGAGCAGCAAGTTACATTTGAGGCTTCCTCTCTTGAAGCCGTGTATGGTGGGATAGAGGGGGCAGATTTAGCCTTCTCTTTCTCCCTCGAAGACAAGGCGGTCGAGAAAGCGGTACAGGATGTAGCGAAAAGACTCGCTACACTAGGTTCCGCTGCCGAGCCAGAGTCGCAAGCGGAAGGCGCGGCATCCGAGGAGACAGTACAGCAACGTAATGAGAGGTTAAAAGCGAAAAATATTCCTGCTCTCGGCGTGGCGTCTCCGACCGAAGTAGATAGTCTGAGTTCACCTGTTCAGTCCTTCAGTTTTCAAAATCTTATATTCAGCCCTTTGCATCAGAGTAAATTAAAAGCCTTTCGAACAACCAAAGCAGTTGAGTTTATGTCTACTCCTGTTTCGGGCATGCGAATGGTAGGAGAGACATTTCTATCGACAAATGCTCATGCGTTTGAAGAAGAGAACTGTGTAGAGAATGCAATTTCTGAATTGGTAGATCTTGAAGCAAATTACTTAATAAAGCTAAGAGAAGCTTATCCTGAAGCCAAGTTGTGGCAGGGACACATGCCCCAGTTTACGCCAGCTCCTCCTAATGAAAAAGATCGTGAAACCTTTAAAGTAACAGAGAAGATAACAGCCTATGCGCTCACACCACGTTAAACAAGCTGATTTATACTTTAACACTGTTTTTACTGTTGTGCCAGCTGGATTCAATCCAGTAGCATTCGGTATCCTTCCACAAGACCAGCACATCAATCGCAAGTATGTGGTTGTATGGGCTGATTACGACTCTATAAAGGGTTTTGATGACAGAGAGAAGTGGAGCATTTGGGAAATACGATTGTCAGATAAGGACAAACAAGAGCTTGTGCATCTGCCAGGAAACAGTGTGTTTGGATTGCAGTATGTTTCGAATCGATGGCCAATGCGACAGATCAAATCAAGACCTGCAACTGACAAGGAAGACTGAGTGCTTGTAAGTATAATACATTGGATGAACAATCCCCCTTGGAAATGGCTGGTTGTTCTTATCATCGGGCTAACTACTTCACTCGTAATTGTTGTACGTACCATGCAAAGGCAAGCAAGAGAGCTTGCATTGATAAAACAGCAATCGCATCAAAATGAGTTAGCCTACCAGCAACAGCTGCAACAAAAGGCGGATTCAATACAAATTCTTGCTGTGCTAAGTACAAATCTTGAGCATGACAAGAAGAAGATGTTAATATACATCCAGCAGATGCAGGTTGTGTTGGATAGTTTTAAAAATAATGGCAATGCGCTTGCTAATACTCTCAAGGATAGCGCAGGAAACAAGTACGTCAGAGTCAATTTTGAGGGACAGGTAAATAAAGTTTTCTTTTACCATGGTTACACGGAGTATTATTTGCCTCCTTCGACTCTCGCTCCCTCCTATCAGTTAACGGGTGTATTTGCACCTATTCTTACTACTGACTCATTATTTTATGACTATGCAAATAAATTGCTCCTATCAAAGACCTCTTCTCTTGTTCCTGGGATCAAGATACAAAATGTACATGTTTACATCGATTCGAGCGTGTATAATGGTCTCATGACCGTGGTAGAAAACAAAACTGTGCAGACAGTACGCGCTTTTCCTCCACTTGGCGTGCTTTTGAGAGCGAATTTAGGTTTTGACAACGTAAACAGTAGCAATCATACCATCAATCTTAACCTTGATGCAAGTGCCATGTTGTATTATAAGTATATGAACATCACTTATTACCCCTTTGCTAGGTATGTATCACTTGGCGTATTTTACAATCTTGACATAGCAAAAATAGCTTCAAAGCTCTTTTGATTCTTTTCGCTATAATAGCTAATTATAAGAGAATCAAATTGTAAAACTTAGGTAGCATATGGCAGATTTTAAGCAAGCATTTAAAGACACAAGTAGCAATGAAGGAGGTTATAGTAATAATTCAAGCGATTCTGGAGGGGAAACCTACAGAGGAATAGCTAGGAAATGGCATCCGGACTGGAAAGGCTGGACTCACATTGATGCCATAAAGCAGCGTCTTTCTATAACGAATACGTTGGACTGTGACAACGATACCCGTCGAAAGCTCGAATTGGCACTTAAAGCTGATGAAGAATTGTCCACCCTTGTACAAGAGTTTTATAAACAGAATTATTGGGATGCTCTTAATCTTGACAATGAGGTTAGCCAACAAGTTGCAAATAAGCTGTTTGATGTTGCGGTAAATATGGGTTTGGCCACTGCGAGAAGTTTCTATAAAGAGGCAAAGCAGGCATGACGAGATACTTATTTATCTTTTTTGTTTTTTGTTTCTTTTCTTGCGGTTCTGATGGTAATCGCGGGGGCGTTGCAAATGAGAAACCCGCTGTGCAATATGTCAAAGATCTTCAACACGAGAATGACAGTCTACGTACACTTGTTGACAGCCTGAGCAAGTTCTGCGACAGTCTAAAAGTTCTATATAACGGACAAATTATGACATGTAAGATAACAGAACTGCAAATTAAGCGTTATGCAAAAATTGTTAAAAACAATCCAAGACAAGCGATCTTTTTAGAGGGCTGGATAGACAGAGCCTTTAGAGACGCTATAGGAAGGCCATTAAAATGAAGCTAAACGCGGTAGCTACCTTCGAGGTAGAAAATATCTCCTTCGGCGAGTTAACGGGAAAAGAAAGACGATGCGCGGAATGCCATCAGTTAATTACGGAAGGAGAGGAAGTCGTTATATTCTGCTTAACAAAGTATGAAAACGATAAAATAGAGTTGAACGATAATCTCATCTTTCTTCACTTAGCGGCTCCTTCTCAAAAAGGTTCCTGCGTTGCTGAGTATGTCGAAAAGGTTATCGCAAGCACCGAGTATGAAACTCCGACGCAAAGCAATGCCTTGCCTCCAGCAGAGAAAAGTGACTCAGCCGCCACACCAGCAACTGGTTCGTAAGACAATGCGTAGACGAGCGAATACATATCAAGATACAACACCTGATACTGGAAGACAACCAGAGGATATGGACTTTGCGCAACCTTATGACGATGAAGAGTTGCGCAGAGGCGGGCCTAACAAACAACCATATCAGTTTAATACCGACTGGTATGCTTATGCAGATGAAGATCAGCTGGAAGACAGTAGTCCTAGTAATAGATACGACAATGACATCCGACTTGTTAGTTCGCTTAAACTTGTATCTTCACAGGATCCTAGCTTTGATTATGATACTACAAGGAACAATTGGCTTTGGGAATATGAACCTACTGCGCCTGCACTAGATAACAGTACAGATAGACAAATCTATGATAGTGATAAGAATCCTGATGTCGGAGAACAAAACTGGGAGCATGATATAAGGGAAGATCTCGAACATATGGATGAGGAAGACAGGAGGAATTTACAGCTATGGACAGCAGGTCTTGATTGGTATAATGTCTTGGTTAAGAAAGGTGTTGGGTAATGTCTTATTTAATTGGTGGTAAAACAATTATACCTGGAACTGAAGCGGCTTTTAAGCAAGCAAAGCAACAGCTAGAGGCTAGTTCTTCAGTTCAGATGGGCCCAAAGATGCCTGGACCGTTGCCTGTTTATGGCAATATGACTACGCTTGGCCCAAAAGCACAAGAAAAGTTCGGAGCTCTTGACATAACAAGAAATGCTCCTACTTTTAATGACCCACGCTATACTTCCTCGACATTAGCGATACCAACTGATGAGCGCACCTTACATGGACTATATCGCTTTTTCGCAGAAACTGACCCAATAGTTGGCGCGGCACTTTCAATACACCGAGAGCTCCCACTGGCAGAGGTTAAACTCGGTCAGTGTGAGGATGCGGGAGTGCAGCAGCATTATGAGGAGATGTGGGATCGGATAGGCGGCGTGAAGCTTCTTGGAGATATAGTTGGGGAGTATTACGAGATTGGTAACGTGTTTCCCTTTGCTGCTTTTGATACAGATGCTTATATGTGGGAGCAGGTGGCCATTCTCAATCCGGATTTCGTTAAAGTTGAGAGTACGTGGGTTAACCAGACGCCTTTAATCAAACTCATTCCTGACGAGGCACTAAAAAAAGTTGTAACAACACACTCGCCAAAGTTTATTTTTGAGCAATTGCCGCCGGAGCTTGTAAAGTATGTGCTCTTTAATCAAGAAATACCTCTCGATCCGAATAACGTATTTCTTATTGCACATGCGAAGAGGCCGTACGAAACAAAAGGCAGATCGCTAATAAAGCGCATTCTGAAATGGTTGATGCTGGAAGACCGTTTTAACCAAGCCTACTACGCCCTTGCCACGCGCCACGCTGTACCGATTACCGTGATAAAAGTCGGAGATCCCTCTACTGGGTGGCTTCCACAAGCAGAGGAACTTGAAGAGGTAAGAAATCTCTTTAGTGCTTATGAGTTAGATCCAAATTTTTCCATTATATATCACTGGGGCATCGATGTGGAGTTTTACGGAGCCAATGGAAAAACATTTCCTGTAGGCCCTGAACTCGACAGGATCTGGAAATTAAAAATGATCGGGCTGAATGTACACGAAACACTACTTCAGGGAGGCGGCGGAGCTTATTCTCAAGCGTATGTCTCACTTGAGGTGCAAAGACAACGTTATCTCAATTTGCAGCTCAAGCTGGAGAACTTTGTTCACAATGGCTTATTTAAGCCTGTTGCTGATCTCTGCGGATTTTATCGATTACCAAAGGCTCTTTCTGGACCTGCGCACAGCTCTTCGAAATCGTACGGCGCTGTCGAAGAAAAGAGCTTAATACAGAGCGCATTAAGGCAATTTACGTCGCTTCGCGATTTTAAGGACAACGAGGAGTTTCAACGATTTATAGCTGTAAAGGTTGCTGAGCAGCGAAAAATTGATCAGCGAAAAGAGTACGTATTCCCCGAGCTAGACTGGGGAGCCCTTTCAATGGCTTATGATGAAGGGCTGAAAAACTACATTCTTAAATTGAGGAACATAGCTCCACACCTAGTCGATGACGGCACCCTTGCACGTCTTGCCAAACTTGATAGGGATACACAGATAAAGGCATATAAGGCAGATTTGGTAAGGAAAAAAGAGCTTTACACTGAGATCGCTCGGGAGGGGTTACAGCCCTTTGTAGGGGCAAAAGGTGTTGCAGGAGGAGGGGACATGGGAGAGCTCGATCTCGGAGGGCTCCCAGAGGGCCCAATTGGTGTTGGTGGTGGTCCTGCTCCTATCGGTGCAGGAGGCCCGCCGGAGACTGCAAGCGGCGAGACCTCTTCAGCTCCTGCTTCAACTCCAATGATGTCTTCCGAGGAGCGCGAGTTACATAGACAAATATTTGCTGATGATAGCTTTATAAAGCATGAAAATCTTAAGATGCTAAAAGAACGGAGGAGCAAGTAAATGCTGTATAAAGTATGTAATACGGTAACTACTATAAAACCTGTAAGGTTGTACAAAACCTCATCGGAGGAACGAGTTCGGAGGGTAATTCCTGTTAATACAGACGAGTTTCGATACCTTCGCTTCAGAGCGATTGGCTGCATGGAGTGGCCGACTTCAGGACCAAATGGTAATGCTGATGGGTTTCCCTACGAAGGCTTTGAGGACGACAGGCCTGGTTACGGCTATCGCTCTTTTATAAACAAACGCGCACATGTAGAACACAATTCACACGAGGGATATGCGGGCAGTATTGGCGATTTGCCTGATGCTTATTTGGACGCGTTTATTTTTCCTCCTGAATACAAGGGGAAGAAGTGGGCAGATCTTATAGCTCCCGAATTTAACTCGGTGAGGTCCTCTATTCTTTCAATGCCCAATCAAAGGGACGGATCCATTGAAGTGCTCATGCGAATCGATACTCGGTTGGTTGAAAGTGCGCAGTCTAGCTCACAGCTAAACTCGAAGACCAAGGCAGTTCTTAGTAGACTGATAAGAATGATTGATACAGGTCAGAAACTTGCATGTTCAATGGGAGCAAACATTGATTACTCTGTTTGCAGTGTATGTGGAAATAAAGCGAGATTTGCCAATGAGTACTGTGAACACATAGCACATAAGCGTGGGACCTATGTAATGACTCCTAGCAACCAGTTGAGAGATTTACTTACCGCCGGCACACTTCGACCTGAGTGGATCCCACATCTTGTAACATCTAAGTATGATGCAGATAATCTTATAAATGGCCAGTCAAACAAGATCGTACTTACAAAAGCCGTCGAACTTAATTTTGGGCCGCAATTTTTTGAGCTCTCCGTTGTTGCTTTTCCTGCCTTCTCACGTGCTTGGCAGCTCGAGAAGTTAGCGCGGAAGCAAACGGAAGACAGAAAAGAGTACTTAAAAAGGATTGCAAGCGAACTCGGTGATGACGACCTATTAGATCTTTACTCACTGTTGCAGGAAAGAGGATTGATTTCAACCCAATGTGCAGTTAGTTAAGTGTTGTTGTATTACGCATTATAACATTCAATCTATAAGGTGAAAGATGAAGACCGTAAAAGGTATAAAAATTGTCTCTCTACGTGACACAAGTACAGGCCTACAGATCCCCGCAAGAGTACAGAAAGTTATTGAAGCATTAGAGAAGTTTCCTGCTGATGCCGTTTATAATCCATACGATACTGCTGCAAAGATTCACAAGAGTATCGATGTAGTGAACGAGGCGGGGAAACATCCGTACGTAAAGAAGTACCACAAGGTAGTTATAAATCACAAGGCGTATTTTGGTTGTCGCGCTGCAATAGAACAATTAAAGAGAAAGTAGAGTATGCCTAAAATTTCAGAAGTCCGAGAACCCAAGTCGGTTACCGCTATAAAAAGTCTCGCTTTAAAGAACACAATAATTGAATTATTGAGGCACCAAAAGATAAACTACATCTCCGAAATCGCCAAGTCACTTGATCTGAAGGTTTCCGATGTAAAGAAAATTCTTGTCGATATAAAGCGAGAAGGCTACGTAACTGAGTTTTCGAATCATGATATAGTTGAACTTAGAACAATTTTACCGAAAGCTCCTCCACAGCGTATTGATGTGGCTAAATTGACCAGTGGAGGGCACATCAAGATAGGCGTAGTATCAGACAATCATCTTGCTTCGCAGTATGAGCGCATGGACATACTCAATGCTCTATATGATATCTTTGCTCAAGAAGGCGTAACTGAGGTTTATCAAACAGGGAATATAGTTGAAGGTGAAGCCGAGTTTAACATGTACGATTTAAAGGTCACTGGATTATCGAGGCAGACTGATTACCTGATTGACAACTTTCCCGTAAGAAAAGGCATTGTTACGAAGTTTATAACAGGAGACGATCATGAGGGCTGGTGGACGCAGAGAGAGAAAATCGATGTGGGGAGATACATTGAGAATGAAGCGATGAGGCAAGGCAGGGAGGATTTAAAATATCTCGGCTACCTTGAGGCAGATGTAGAATTTAAGACCTCGCGCGGCGCTGTGATAATGAGGCTCTTTCATCCGAGTGGAGGAGTGCCATATGCTATATCTTACCCTGTGCAGAAGATTGTTGAAAGCTATACAAATGATAAACCACACATTCTTCTTTGTGGGCATTATCATCAAGCAGGGTATTTGCATATAAGAAATGTGCATACGATCTTAACCGCAACAACAAAAGATCAGGACGTGTATTTGAGAAAGAAACATCTTGCACCACAACTAGGCGGGTGGATTCTAGAGTTTCATCTTAGTCCTGATGGTACTGTTCCAAGATTTAAGCAGGAGTTTATTAGCTTTTTTGATAGTAACTATTACAAGAGTAGGGGGTTTTACAGATGAGAACTTTTGTCACAAAATGGGAAGACGGTCAGTATTATATTGGGCAAAAACCTGTTACTAAAGAAATTTTGACCCACTTGCTCGATACTGTGAAGGTTGCAGAGAAAGAGCAATGGTTTGAGCGGCTTGATAAAGAAGGGCATAACATTATTCAAGATACTTCACTTGTAAAATTTGCAACAAGCGGCATAACGACAGATCCATATAGTTATACTACAGGTAGTGATATTGACGAAGATGCACAGGAGTTTAACGACAGATCGACAGTGTTTGATCAGGAAGATGCAACTTATATGGACAAAGGCCACGACTGGCTTTGGGGTGAACCGAATCCCCATGATTTTCCATCGACAATGGTTTACCAGCAGTTAGACGAAAAACAACCCGCAGCAAATACAGCTCGTGCTAGCAAAGAAGAAAGTTGGTATGAAAGTCTTACAAAGCGATGATGAAGTTAATTAAATTTCTATTGCTTTTCATTCTTCCCGTTTTCGCCCTTTTCATAATAATTCATAATTTACTAAAGATAACCCCAAACTCCTTCTTTCTCAGAGAATTCGACGAATTTGACATTTTTAAGTAGGTAAATACCTACCTCTTACCTTCTTTGTGTAATATAATATAGATGATTATAATAGGCGATCTTCATGGACATATCGATCTTTATCGAGAGATCAAACGGCAATTTCCCTTAGAAACTCTTGTAACTGTTGGGGATTATGTGGATTCACAAAAGACTACTCGAAATCAACAGTTAAGGCTTGTAAAAGAATTGTTGCAAGATGTAGAAAGTGGGAAAACTATTGCCCTTCTCGGCAACCATGAGTTGAGTTATTTATATCCTTCGAGTCTCCGAGCATCGGGCTATGAGCAGGATTTTGCAGATCAACTCAAACCTTATTTTTCGGAGATGCGGAGTAAGTTTGTTAAGTACCATATTCTCGAGCAGCACAAAATACTTATTACCCATGCTGGATTATCACTTGATCTTTTGTTCGGTGGGCTTACTGATTTAGACTTGTTGCAGCAGTTCCTCTCTGACGCAAGTACCGATCTCGATTCTTGCCTTTACTGGATCGGTCGAGCAAGAGGCGGAGAGCACGAAGTGGGCGGAATTTTCTGGTGTGACTATAATTATGAATTCAGTGCGATACCTGGAATAAAACAAGTATTTGGGCACACTCCGTCGAAGCGAGGTATTCTCAAGCTCGATGAAGAGAATTATTGCATCGACTGCTTGGAGTACTCGAAGAAAAAGCAAGTATTGGAAATTGATTCAGAAGGCATCATGAGTATACGTTCGCTGCAAAAGAATTTTAATAAAAGGAGCCGCTAAGATGAGTGCACCTGTTTTTGACGACATAATGATCGATGCTAATGGAACTATCACATATCGTAACGAAAATGGCTTGTTACACCGGCTCGATGGCCCAGCAGTTGGACGTGCCAACGGAGACAAGGAGTGGTGGGTAAATGGCAAAAGGCATCGTCTCGATGGACCTGCAATAGAAAGAGGAGATGGTAGCAGGGCCTGGTATAAAGATGGTGTTTTGCATCGAGAAGATGGTCCCGCAATCGAGGATTCCAAAGGAGACAAGCGTTGGTATATTAATGGGCAGCTGCACAGAGATAACGGGCCCGCGCTTGAGTATAAAGATGGAACAAAAGCTTGGTGTAAACATGGCCTTTTCCATCGTTTGGATGGACCTGCTATTGAATTTTCCGACGGCAGCAAAGAGTGGTTTGTGGAGGGTAAACATCATCGCTTGGATGGACCTGCTATTGAGAATAGAGATGGATATAAAGCATGGTGGGTGAATGGTAAGTTTGTTGGAAGTACCGGCGGAATTGGCGGATTTACAGATGAGGAGTTTGAGAAATGGAAGAAAGAAAACCTATAAAAGCTCCGCCTGGTCAGGTGCTATTTCCCTACATGGAAATCGACGACGAGGGAACAATTAAATTCTATGACGAAGAGAGGAGATTACATCGCCTGGATGGGCCTGCTATTGAATGGTTAGATGGCACCAGGATGTGGTGTGAGCATGGCCTTTTCCATCGCTTGGATGGACCGGCCATTGAATTTTCCGATGGTAGTAAAGAGTGGTTTGTAAAGGGTAATCTTATAGGTAGCTCTATGAGTGGCTTTACAGATGAAGATTTTACAAAGTGGAGGGAGAAATATGATAAGCGTGGTGACGAGATATTTCACGTATCAGATTAGTTGGTCGAAGGCAAAGGTGCGAAAGGATTTCTGGTGGAAACGCCATATAGTAAGACAGGGATCTTTTCGAGTTACTTGCAAGGTGTTCAGGCTCAGTGAACGTGATTCTAATGTATATCTTGTAACCGGATCCGCTTTTTGTGCTCCGGAAGATGATTATAGTCATTTTATAGGAGAAAGACTTTCTCTTAAGCGAGCTCTTGAGGGGCGTGTAGTATTAGGTCGTCCGTTTGCATCGAAAGAAGCTCGAACAAAGATCTGGAAAACTTTTCTTGCACACTATGGTTATTCTAATAACAAAAAACGAAAAGGAGGTTAAGAAAATGTCTTTTATTTGGAAAGCGGTTATTGCAGCTGCAATTATTTGGGTTATAGGAATGGTCTGGCTAATTTATGAAATTATACATGCGCCAGAAGGATACGAAGATGAAACTGGATTCCATGAAGGAAAGAGACCAAAGTGACAGAAGTCTCTCTTGAAGATGCGTTACGAACTGCAATCGCGACAGTTTTTTACAGCTGGGTTGTTTTGCAAGTTCTTGTAATTTTGTATGCAGTCTGGGCCACGTTGAAAGACAAAAGTAATTTACACGAAAGGGAAAGAAAATGAAAGAAAGTCAGGCAAAGGAAATAAGGATCGCCGAAATTAAGATAATAATCGGCTCTCAGGAAGTTCATTTGACCGTCGAAGAAGCAAAACGTTTACTGCAGGCTTTACAGGAGCTACTTAGTGAAAATGATGCAAAGGAAGAGCATCATTACCATTGGCATACTTCTCCTCTTCCCACATCACCGCTTTACCCCATCACTTCTCCGTGGACGCTCACGATTTAGCAGGTAATATTTGTGCTGATATTGTAGAAAAAAGTTGAATTTTTGATACCAGGTGCCTACTTATACTATGAGTATGGTAAACTGGTATACTTTATTAACTTCCAAAAAAGACACGCCGCAGAAAACTGCTTCCGCTGCACAAGATGATACAAAGCAGTGGGAAATTGACAAAAGGGGGAATTTTTCACTTATCGGATTTGAATGCACCAAGTATGCCGGTGTAAAGATAAAGGATGGGGAGGACCAAGATCTCGAGACTTACACTGTTTTGAAACAGGGGAGAGATTGGCGGTCACTCATTAGTCAGAGTGTTTGGCAATCAAAATTAGAAGAATTTAACAAAACATTAGGAAAGGCCTAAAATGCAGAATACGAAAGAAGCTTTGGCTGCAATGATAGCCGACTTAAAAATCGCGAAAGCAAAAGTACAAGACCTTAAGCAAGGCTTGAAAGATTACGAGCCAGAAAATTATGATTTTGAAGCAGAAGCCGAAGAGCCTGCTGAAGGTGAGGAAGTAGAAGAGAGTGAAGAAGTAGAGGAGAAGCCGGAAAAGCCGAAAATTGAGACAAAAGAAGATGCAAAGAAAGTACTCGAAGAGGCAAAGAAGGACGTCGAAGATGTAGAGGAAGCGCTTGATGGCATTCTCGGAGAAGCAGAAGAGGAAGAGAAAGTTGCCTCTTTTAAGCGCGCGTCCTCACAAAGCAATCAGGACAGACTTGCAACTTTAGCAAATCAAGCAAAGAATGCCATTGCAGATGCAAAGGATTGTGTATCGCATTGGTCGTTCCTTATGAAGCATAAGATTGGAAAATCAGCTGCGTCGTCAATTGCCTCTGGATCTGATATCAGGAAAGCAGAAGAGACATTGAAAGAAGCGGTTGGATTTGTCCAACGTGCGAAGAATTTCCTTGGGTTGGGAAAACAGTCGACAGCAGTTCCACCAGACCGCTCCGAATTTACAGGAGACAAATGGCCAGGTGGAAAGAATCCTGCAGAAGTAGAACTTCGGCATTGGCAAGCAGGTGCATCTGAATTCAAGCGTGTTAACAAGAAGTATAACGAGATGCCAAATCCTGCGACAGATGAGCGCTATACAGATGAAGGCAATCCTGACAATCCGAAGCCGTATGTTAATGCAACTTTGTATGTCGATCAGGCAAACAAATTCGCTTCTTATTGGGACGTAGTTGATACAAAGAGTGGCAAAGGTATGCGTGTTAGTTACGCTGACCTCCCAGATGAAATTGGACCAAAGAATGCGAGTACTTTTGGGCAGTTCACTTCCAAGACATATGGTGCGGCTATCATAGATAACGTGATGGCACGCGGAATAGAAGATACTGCCTCTGAGCTCAATGCTCGTCCACTGACTGGTCGCATGGTAACAGCAGCAAAGAAAGAGCATGTTACTGATTATGGAAACATTACATCTTATTATGCTGATGCGTATGGTGATCGTGCTTACGCTCGTAAGCTCACCGCTACAAAGGGCGGAGCTTATGAAGGAATGGAAGTAAATTACAAGCCCGAACACGATGACGTCTCCTCAACAAACAAGAGCGAGGAATTCGGCAAAGCAAAAGATGGACCAGGAAAGTTAGGCTCGAAGGAGGAAGAGGGAGTAGATGAAAGAGGCCCCTATAAACTTGATCCCGAAGGAAGGAAGTGGCGCGGTGGTCTCTGGACTGTCTATCCCGATAGGGGAGACGGAGTAGATGAAAAAGGCCCCTATAAACTTGATCCCGAAGGAAAGAAATGGCGAGGTGGTCTCTGGACTGTCTATCCTGACCGAGAAGAGGAGGAATCAGGAAAGTTAAGCTCGTATAAATTAGATGACGATGATGATGCTGAAGATGGCTTCGAAGAAGAGATTGATGAAAAGGAGCCGACTGGTGAAACAAAGAAAGAAATTATCCGAGCAAAGGCTCGTCGAGCAGTAGACCTTGCTCTTAAATTCGCTGCTGTCGGTCAGATAGAGTTTAACAAGCAAGCCGTTTATAATAAGGCAAAAGAACTTCTGAAATTGACAAGTGCAGACTTCTTAGCAACGGAGAGAGTGCTCGATGGCTTCCCCATTGTAAATGAGGCTGCTCTTAAGACCTCTCACATACCTGATGTAGAAAGCGGTATTGTTGGAAATAGGAAAGAGGGAGTTTCTGAACCTAAAGCAACCGTAAAGACAGAAGATGTTAATTCCGGAGTCGAAAGGGATGCAAAGATTAGCTCTCAGAAAGTAGCTTCCGTTGTTCCTCAATTGACCACATCCGGCAGTGAGGGGATGCGTCCAGCGTTACAAATAACAACGTTACAAGAAAAGCTACAGAGAGCTGGTATAAGCGGTGCAAAACTCCGATTACCAGTTTACAAGCAGCGCTGAGGTTCAGAAGTGAATAAATGTATTAATAACAAGTTTAGTTTAATTCAAAGGAGAAAGAACAAATGAGTCACGTCAACCTTATCAGGGTCAATGTTACTGATTCCGGAACGCCGTCTCCAGCACAGAGCGCTTCTGGTTGGAAAGGTGGAGCTCCTATGTGTTTTGACTCGACAGGCAACTACATTCAGTTAGCCACTGGTCAGAATACAATGTTTGTCGTTGTAGAAGATTCCACTTATACAACTTCGGCTCTTTTCAATAATCCGCCTTCTGGCAAGCTGGTAACAACCGTTTACGGTGGTGGAACAGTAATTGAAATTGATCATGCCGCTGAAGTTGCAGCCGGCGACGCTTCGCGTGTGTATGATGCTTCAGTTGCCTCTGCCTCGCCCAATGCTGACATTTATGTTAGTGCGAGCGGGCTTTACACTACGGCTTCTGGATCAAGTACTATGCCGCTGTTCAAGCTTACGAAGGTTCCGTCTGCAAGCAACAATTACACAATCGGTTTGAAGTTCATTAATGTCTAACCGAATTAAAGTTTAACTAAAGGAGAAAGAAGAAATGAGTAAACCTGGAAATGGTTTCGCAATAAGCAAGGAAGCCGATTCGGTCCCCGTTAACGATGCTTACCAGATGTATGGCAATGCTTTCGGTAACGATGAAACTTTCCGGGCGTTGACAACAGAAGCCGGTCGTCAAGCACTTGGTGCACAGATGGCGGTACCTATTCGTCAAATGCTCGATTATGTCGGCACAAGTCGAAAATTCTTTGAGATTGATGTCCTTGCTCAAGGTCAAATTGCACGCTACGATAAGGATATTAATGTCAATGCCTACGTTGTAGCTGAATTAGGAACTGCACAGAGCTGGTTTATCCATGCTGATTATGTTGAGCCTCCTACTTGGGAAGTTTTTGCACCAGCAGAAATCCGCTTGAAAGAGATTCAAGAGCGTAGGTTCAATATTCTTGATCGTACTCAGGAATGGATCAGAATTGCAACTCAGATTCAAGAGGATACGCAATTCTTAACTCTTCTGAATACGACAGCTTCTGGCAACGTGTCAGTGAATCCTGCGCAGACTAGCACTGGCGGTGTTAGTAAGAGCTTCTTGAACTATCTCACAGCAACCGTGATGAACCACGATCTTCCGTGCTACGGTATTCTTATGCACTTCAACGGATTTAAAGATCTGCGTGGCTGGGGAACTTCAGAAGTCGATCCCGTCACAATGCGTGAGATCATGGAAACTGGTTTATACGGGCAGATCTGGGGCATAGACATAATTGTTTCTCGTCTGGTAGGAACAGGAACTGCTTATGCAATGTCAGAGCCAAGGTTCTTTGGTGTTCTGCCTATCAGAACAGAGTTCATGGTTATGCCTGATGATAACCCAAGAAGGGCTACCATCGGGTATGTCGGGTATGAGCAGATCGGGCAGGCCATTGTTAATGCAAACGGCCTTGCATCCGGATCGTTTTCCGGCGTCGTGTCCTAATTAGTTAGCGACCCCACTTTGCGGTAGTAATGGCAGGTCCAGGCAACGGATAGAACTGGGCCTGCCTTTTGTTTTAAAGCAGCTTCATTAGTATTACAGCCACAGTAAATGCTGGTAGGCGACTTAGCACGTCCTCAATACTCCATCCGTTAGGATCAACAAACCTTTCGTATAATATGCTTATGAGGTTAAATATTATGAATGTGAGAAGCACCGAGTTGTGTAAAAGGAGCATGAATACGATTCCTCCTACAAATCCTGCCAGCGACTCGTTAGCCCAACTATTTTCAACGAGAAACTTCGGTTCTATTGAATAGACCCACAACATGAATTTCCTCAACAATTTCATTGCACAACCTCCTCCCTTTTTGTTAAATTTGCTGCTCGCGTAAAGAACTCTTTGATCGTTTTGAAATTCAGTTCGTACTCATCCTGCCAAGGGGTTGTGAAGTCCTTACCGAGCAGTGAGACTTGCCCTTCATAGTCAATAGTAATTGACCCGATAAAGCTTGAAAATTTGTCGAAGAATATCAGGTCTATGCTATTGTCTTTCAACTCGAGCTCTACGCGCCCCCGTTTATGATTGAAGTCTTGATATGAATTGTGATGCATTTCTACCTCCTTATTGATTTGTTAAATTTTCTCTCTTCCACTGCTCGAAATCTTTGTCAGTGAATCCTTCTAAGGACCTGCCTACAAGTTCACCATTCACCCACCATTCTTTAGCACCGTTACGCCGTATAACGGCAGGCCCATCTAAGCGATGCCGCTTACCATTTACATACCACCATTTATTACCATTCCAACTCTCAATAGCGGGGCCGTCCAATCTATGCAATTTACCTTCTACCCACCATTCTTTAGAGCCGCTCGCATATTCAGCGGCTGGACCATCTAATCTGTGTAACTTACCTTTTTGATACCACTCCTTAGTGCCGCTTGCATATTCAATGGCTGGTCCATCGAGACGGTGGAGTTTGCCTTTTTGATACCATTCTTTAGTGCCAGTTGCATACTCGACGGCTGGTCCGTCAAGTCGATGCCTTTTACCGTTTACCCACCATTCCTTATCGCCGTTCCACCATTCAATGGCGGGGCCGTCTAAACGGTGACGGTTGCCTTCTACAAACCACTCCTTAGTAC
>Ga0078972_1001690_pt2 | contig 71944 bp, 76 predicted proteins | sample YelNatPaOPGAMG01_FD_67568 | JGI IMG/M metagenome (GOLD analysis project Ga0078972, IMG submission 67568) | Hot spring thermophilic microbial communities from Obsidian Pool, Yellowstone National Park, USA - OP-RAMG-01 (SPADES assembly) (version 2) | ecosystem: Environmental > Aquatic > Thermal... | reverse complement strand
GGTGCTGTCATGACCATTTTTATGACAAGAGAATTATCCTCCATTCTCATGTCCCTTATCAAACCGAGATCCACAACATTTACAGGTATTTCAGGGTCATACACAATTTTAAGGGCAGCTTTCACCTTTGATATGACCTCATCTGGGACCATAAACTCACCAAAAGCATCTACATGAAGCAGTATATAAACATTTACACTCTCTACGGCTAAAGCTGGGAGATTTTCGTTTTTAAGCTTTCCACAGCTCTCATCCTCCCGAATTCTGGGCTGTGCCAAGGAATCTCTTGCTACAGCGCATGCGCATGCAGGACTTCAGCAAATGCATAAAGGATAAATACTAGAAGGCCTTTAAGAGATCACAAGGGTGATGTCACGGCAGGGGATCTGGAGATGCAGCATTTAGTCAGAAACGCACTTACTAATATACTGGGATCAACACCAGCTGCAGTTTTAGAAAAAATATGTCCCATTTTAATGAGAGTAGTAGAATCTTCTCCCGATGGAGATATCTTGTTTTATCTATTCGGGTTGAGGCTCGGTGAAAAATTAGGAAGGGAGTTGAAAGAGATTGCTAAGGAAGACCCCTGGATTGTATTATCCGAAATTTTTAAATTATTAAAATTTACTAATAATATTGAGATTCTTAAAAAAGAACCTAAAAAAACATTGATATGCATTAAATTCCACAAAGATCCAGAAAAAGTGATAAACTGCAACTTAGTGAGGGGAATTGTAACTGGTTTCATTTCCCAATTTACCGGGGATCTCTTGTACACTAGATATCTCCGTTCCTGCTTAGCACACGAAGACAGCTGCCTTCTTGAGTTAACTAAGATCTCTGAAGATTCTCTAACTAACCCCATTAGGAGAACGATAGTCGAGTACCTTAGGGTGAATCCTGGAGCTCATATGAGGCAAATAGCTAGAGATTTGGGAGTTAGTCTTGGATCCTTGAGATGGCACCTAAGCATACTAGAAAGGAGGAATTTAGTGAAAGAAAGGAAGAAGGGAAATATGATCGAATTCTATTTACTGGAAAGCATCCATCAACGTTAACTTACTAGATCGACAAACTTAATGCACCACACATTCTTAAAATTGATTTATAAGTGTATGGGCCACACATGGTAATTTTTCGACTGGATACTCCCTTAGCGCTCTCTATTATAGGGTGCACTATCACATTCAGTTGATCTGAACTTTTGTTCAATCAAGCTTAAATTTTCAGTGGGCACGACCTATAGGTGTAATCATGTCAGAGATTAAGCCCAGCATAACCGTTGACGCAAGGGGACTCTCATGTCCCGGTCCCCTTACCAGCCTCATAAAGGCATATAGAAAGGCCAATGTTGGCGATGTTATAGAGATTTTGGCTACAGATCCTGGATTTAAGCCGGATATTGAAGCATGGGCCAAGAGAACTGGAAATGAGATAATAAGCATAGTTGATGAAGGAGGAGTTATAAGAGCTCTGATAAGGGTAACAAAGAAGTAGGGGGATTTCATGAAGAAGATCCTAGTAGTCGGAGGGGGAGATGGAGGAACTATATTTGCAAACAGGTTGGCTAGAAGAGCTCCTAAAGAGGTGGATATTGAGGTAATTGATAAATCAGATATTCACTATTATCAGCCAGGCTTTCTCTTCGTAGCCATAGGTGAAAGCAGTAGAGAGAAGATAAGCAAGAAGAGAGCAAAGCTGTACACCAAGAGCATTAGATTCACTCAAGCTGAGGTGGAGAAAATAGATCTAGATGATAGAAGGGTAATATTGAAGGGAGGAGAGGTAAAATCCTATGACTATTTAGTTATCTCAACAGGCTCCACTATCAACTATGATGATATTCCAGGTTTCAGGGATTCTGTAAACCATTTCTGGACATTAGATGAAGCTGAGAAGCTATACAATAGGATAAAGGACTTTAAGAGCGGAAATGTCGTCGTTGGAATAGGCGGGCTTACATATAAGTGTCCTGTGGCTCCTCTGGAGATTGTCTTTCTCATTGATGACTACTTCAGAGCAAAGGGAATCAGAGATAAGGTTAATATAAAGTTCCTCTCCCCTCTCGAGAGACCTTACGGCCCCAAACTTCCAAGCAAGATTATGACCGAGGAGATGAAAAAGAGGGATATAGAGCCAGTTACGTTCTTCACGGTGGATAGAGTAGATGCTGATAGAAAGAAAGTTATATCGATGGAGGGCGATTCCTTGAGTTATGATCTTCTAATTCTCTCACCACCTCACAAAGGAGCCGATGTTATATTCAATTCGGGCATCGGAGATGAGGAAGGATGGATCCCAGTGGATAAGCATTATCTAAACGTGAAGGGCTATGATGATGTCTTCGCAGTGGGGGACTCTACGAACCTTCCCATACCTAAAACAGGGGTTATAGCCCACTTTGAGGCCTCAACAGTGGCTGATAACATCTACTATGATCTTATGGGTGTTGAGAGGAGGGGTATATTCGATGGACAGAGCTTCTGTATAATAGAGATGGGGAGGGCGTTGGCATCAGGTCAGGTCTCAAACTACTATTATACGGAGTCGCCTGGGCTCATACCTAGTAGAATACTCCACTTAGCTAAACTAGCCATGAACACAATTTATTGGACCTGTATTTTGGGAGGATATATATGAGGTGATATTCATGAGCGATAAGAGCATGAAAGTCCTTGATGAGATCTTCTCTGATGAGAAAAATGTGGAAAGATTCAAACAGTTTATTGGTAAGCTTGATAATCTCAACTATATGTTGGATAGGCTCGAGCTCTTTCTGGGCTCCGGAATGGTGGATGAACTCCTTGGGATGATATTTTCCTTGATGGCTCTTGAGAGAGCTTTCATGAAGGAGGAGATGACAGAAGAGCTATCAGAGCTGGCTGCTAGGTTCACCTTCTTTGTCTCACCAAAATGCATGTCTGAGCTAAGAAAAGCACTTGATAGCAGAGAAAGCCTCGGCATTTTAGGGCTTCTTAAGAAACTGAGGGATCCTGATGTGCAAAGAGGGCTAGCCATAGTCATGGATATATTAAAAATAATAGGAAAGTGTAATAAAGAATGCCAGATGAGAAGACAATGAGCTATCTGTCATAATTAGCATTTATTCAAGGATTTGTGCGTGCATAAAAAAGAAATGAAGTTAGCTGTTTATATCAATAATCTAAGTCAAGAAATCTCATTCTATACAAAGAGCACTATGGCATCCTCGGAGGCCATCTCCAAGAAGGTCGTGGCTCCAACTACATCATCGACCTCATCCAATAGCTGATCCCTCTTAAGCCCCATGAGCTCAACCGTATTTGAGCAAGCGTAGAATTTCACTCCAAGATCCTTACATTCCTTAATCATCTCCTTAACAGAAGCCATCTTGATAGTTTTTATCTTCTTCTTCATCATGCTTGTTGCTAAAGCTGTCATACCAGGCAGCATTCCAAGAATGTTAGGCATGCCCAAGGCTGGGTTACCTACAGGGGATATCTTTAACTTGTCAACTGTATCCTTCCTTATTATGTTTAGTCCCCAAAAGGTGAAGAATATCCCAACCTCCAACCCCATAGCTGCTCCCACCTGAGCAAGTATAAGCGGAGGATAGGCCATATCTAAGGTTCCCTTACTTGCTATTATTAAGAGCTTCTTGGCTTTACCCATGACATCACCTAAATAGCAAAGAGAAGATTACCTAAAACCCCATCTTCACAAGAGTTCCATAAGATGCCCTTATAAGCACACTAAATGCAACCTGAAGGTTATTTAACTTTTTTGCTATAAGAACAGTGAAAATATATGAAGCTAGACAAAAGGAAATTAATAAAGAGGATGTTTTAGGCTTAATGAGGGTGCTGAGGGAGTTTGATCCATGGAGAGGGGAGCTCTGCACATGTCCCAAGAAGTTCTCCTTCTCCCCATACACTGGATGCGGCCACTCATGTTTGTACTGCTACATCTCAGCTTATATAAGGGATCCCTTCAATCCAAGGGAGAAAAAAGATGTCTTGAGATTTCTTAGCATGGATCTCAGGGAGATAAAGCCCGGAAGCATTGTGGCAATGAGCACAAGCTCCGATCCATACACTCCTCCTGAGAAGGAGAGAGGGATAACCAGAAGGGCAATAGAGATCATAAGAGGAGCTGGAATGAGGCTTCTGGTCATGACAAAATCTGATCTTGTCGTCAGAGATGCTGATCTCTTGGAGGGAGCTGCAGTGAGCTTCACCATAACAACTCTGGATGAAAAAATAGCAAGCGTATTGGAGCCTAAAGCACCTCCTCCTCTCAAGAGGATAGATGCGATGAAAAGACTTTCAGAAAGGGTAAACTTAATCTTAAGGCTTGATCCGATAATACCCGGCCTGAACGATGATTTTGAGGACCTGCTCGAGCTGGCAAAGGAGGCGGGGGTCTCTCATGTCGTTTCATCCACATACAAGGCCAGACAGGACAATTTAAAGAGGATGGAGGAGGCATTTCCTTGGCTAAAGCTTCATGAGCTCTACTCCGAGGGCACGAGAATATCCGGATACCTATATCTTCCATATAGAATCCGAAGAAATCTTATGGAAAGGGTTAGAAGAAAAGTTTTGAGCCTTGGAATGACATTTGCCACTTGCAGGGAGGGAATGCCGGAGATTCACAGCCCAGGTGTTTCGTGTGATGGCTCCCATCTTTCCTCAGCTATAAGAAAATTTTTTGTATAAAGTATTCATGTTTAAATTATGTTCTTTTATCTTTATGGGGGGATGGATTCTCGTGAGGACTCCGGCTGTCGTCATATCTGGATATAGAGGGAAAATAGGAAAAACCTCCATCACAATGGGCATAATAGAGGGCCTGAAGAGGATGGGTCTCAGAGTTCAGCCGTTTAAAATAGGCCCGGATTTCATAGATCCATCTTATCACTCGCTTCTAGCTGGCAGGGAGTGCAGAAATCTGGACTCGGTTATGTTCACAAGGAGGACTCTGGTGTCCCAGTTCATCAGGAACACGAGAGATGCAGATATAGCAGTTGTAGAAGGGGTTTTTGGGCTTTATGACAGTTATGATGGGATAACAGAGGCTGGCAGCACAGCAGAAGTGGCAAAGATAATTAAAGCACCTGTTATACTCATACTCAGTGCGGAGAGGACGAACAGAGGATTGGCAGCTGTCCTAAAGGGCTTTCTCTCCTTTGATAAAGAAGTGAGAATAAGAGGGGTCATAGTTAACAACATTGCAAATGAAAAGCAGAGAGATAAAATAGAGAGAATATTAAAAGATTATGGAGTTGAGATTGTTGGAATGATAAGAAGGGATGAAGAGATCGAGAGGATAATGGGGTACAGGCATCTCGGTCTTATCCCAATTGAGGAGAGAAGGGAGGAAGAAAAAAGGATAGAGGAAATGGCCAAAAGAATATCGGAACAAATAGATCTAAAAAAAGTGCTGGAGATAGCGGAGGAGGCTGAGGAAATAGAGGCAGAGCCAGAGACCTCGGATGAGCGGAGAGTAAATGTAAAAGTTGGTGTTATAAAGGACAGAGCATTCTCCTTCTACTATCCTGAGAACATAGAGTTCATTCAAGCCCACTCCGATAGAGTTTACTTCATAGACTCCCTGAACGATAAGATTTTGCCTGAGATAGATCTTCTTTATGTTGGAGGAGGATTTCCAGAGGTATATGCACCCATGTTGAGCAGAAACGAGGAGCTTCTGAGGGAGATAAGGTCCAGATATGAGAGGGGAAGGATCTCAATATACGCTGAGTGCGGTGGGTTGATGTTGATGTGCGATAACCTTGTGGATCTAAACGGCAAAGAGCACAAACTCATTGGAATAATAGATGGAGATGTTTTCATGGAGAGAAAGCCTGTTGGTCACGGATATGTCTGCTTAAAGACTGTAAAGGACACAATATTCGCCAAAAAAGGGGATATGCTGGTAGGGCATGAATTCCATCACTCAAGATTGAAGCTGAGGGGGGAGGAAAGCTTTGCTTATGAGGTTATAAGAGGTCATGGGATCGATGGAAGGCATGATGGCATAGTTAAGGACAGATTTCTCGCATCTTACACTCATGTACATGTGCTGCACAATAGAGAGGTATTCTTAAACCTGCTTCTCTCCTCAGCAGATATTAAATAAGGAGCTTTATGTCGTTTTTAGATGGAACAAACTCAATGAGCTCAGATGGATGCTCCGTGAGGAAAAGCCTGTCAACGCTGATGTAATACCTGTACCTATTGTCCTCTAACTTTCTCCTGAACCTGAATATGCCATCCATGCAGTAGAGAAGGGGACCGAGCATTTTCTTGTATACATTTGAATAAAGTATGTATAATTGAGTGTAACCATTCTGCTTGAGCATCGCCTTCAGCACCTTGAAAACCTCACTTATCTCCCTCTGAGTCTCCCCATGACTCACAGATATCACTCCAGTGAGAGAATCTAGGACAAGTCTTCCATTTTTCTCGGAGGACGATATCTCTCTCAACCTCTTGTAGACATTCTGAAAGTCCACAGGGTTGCTTACTCCCTCCTCTTCTGCGGCTCTTCTTATTCTCCAAGACCAGCAGTCCACCAAGTGAAGCTTCTCAACTAGGTCAGGACTCCCCCCTCTTGCTGCGATAATCCCTCTAAGAGCTTCCCTCACCATTTCAGGGGATCTATCGTAGGTCACATAGATGACAGGCTCCCCTCTCATAAGACCTTCTGATGCAAAAATTCTAGAAAAAAGGGATTTATAAGTTCCAGGAACACCTAGCAGTGCCACTGAAAATCCCCTCGGTATTCCTCCTTCTATCAACTTGTCCAGTTTATCTATCCCCAGAGGAACCCTTTCCATTCTATCTCCTCCTGAACACAAGCTCAAAAACATTTCCCCTCTTGACGGAGTTTATGAGCTTTAGATCCCTCTGAACTGCTATCCTTATCATGCAATCCCTGGAGAGCTCATCATCGGTGCAGACCATCAATATCTCCCCGTAATCTAGGTTTTTAGCCACCCTTCTAAACCTTATGATGGAGAAGGGATACTCACAGCCTATCAAGTTCAGGACTCTTCCTCCATCCATCTTATCCGATGTCCCACAGGCCTCGCATAGTATCTCATCAAGGCTTTTTGCTAGGACATAGACATTCTTGGGCCTCCCAACCCCCTTTCTCATCTTTTCAACTCTAACCCATCCGCTCAAATGCAGAAACCTCAGCATGAAATATAGGCCCTTCAGGGAACATCCAACAGCGGAGGCTATATCCTCAACAGTCGCTCCATCAGCCCTGTTCGCAAGGTATTTTAATATCTTAATTTCAGTTTTTGAAAGAGGACCCCTCAATATTTTCTCCTGCATTTTCATCTAGAAAAATCATAGACAGAGCCTAAAAATTTATCTGTCTTAGGCAGAAGTCGAACAAAAAGCTTTAATTAATTAGGCCTGCCTAACTTTCATGTGAAAAAAGCACTAAAGAATCTTCAGATAGAGGTATCAACTTTCTGCGGGATGAGATGCTCCTTTTGCCCCAGAAATCTGTTTTCTTTCAAGTGGAAGCAGAAGAACATGGATTTAGGCCTGTACAGGAGGATATCGAAAATATTTCCATCAGTTGAATATGTACATCTTCAGGGATGGGGAGAGCCCCTACAAAACCCAGATCTCCAGGAGATGATAAGGATTGTTAAAGAAAATGGCTGTAAAGTTGGTTTAACAACAAATGGCGTTCTAATAGACGATAAAATGGCCGAATTTCTACTTGAAAGTGTGGATAGAATAACCTTCTCCTTGGGAGGTGCCTCCAAGGAAACTCATGAAAGAATAAGGGTTGGATCTAGCTATGAGAGGCTTCTGAACAGGATAAGGATAATATCCAAGGGGAGAAAAGGGAAGAAGCCGATTATAGCAATAACATTTCAGCTGACAAGGGATAACATAGAGGAGTTGAGCTCTGTTGTGAAGCTGGCATATGAACTTGGAGTGGATGAGGTCATAGCTCCAAATGTGGATTATGTGCCAAACAGAGAAGTGGAAAAGATGGTGGTCTTTTCCTGCTCTAAAGCTGACAAAAACTTTCTCAGGAAAATAGAAGAAGCTAAAAAAACCGCAAAAGAGCTGAATATTGCCTTTGGAAGTAGATCTCTTGAGATGCTGGAAACTCCTGTGTGCGCAGAGGATCCTCTTGAGAGTGCTTTTATCTCGGTGAATGGGGATGTATCTCCATGCGTTTACCTGAACCTTCCAACAGAGGGAGAAAAAATAGAGAGAATCTTCTGCGGGAAGGAAGTTCGAGTGAACAAGGTGATATTCGGCAATATTGCTGAAAAAACTTTTGAGGATATATGGAACTCTCCTAGATACAGAGAATTCAGGGATCATTTTCACAAAAGGTCGGTAGCATGGAAAGGTCCTGTTGATATTTTCAATTTGTCTGAGGAAGTTCCTTCCCTTCCGGAGCCATGCAAGACATGCTACAAGGCATACTCTATCTGATGATATCTTCCATTCCTTCTATAGGACTATTTTCCAATTTTTCCATGAGAGATTATATATTTTCCCTACCTTCACTAAAGGTCGGGGTGAGAGGTGATGCCCGAGATAGAATTCAAGGGTCAGAAATATATTATAGATGAGGATGGATTCCTGCAGGAGCCTGAGAAGTGGACTCCTGAGCTAGCCGAGTTCTTTGCAAAGAAATTTGAGGGAATAGAGAAGATGACAGAGGAGCACTGGAAGGTGGTGAACTACCTGAGGGACTACTTCCTCAAATACGGCATAGCTCCTCCGATAAGAATGCTGACAAAGGCAACTGGATTCAGCTTGGAGAAAATATATGAGCTGTTCCCGAGCGGACCTGCAAATGGTGCGTGCAAGATAGCTGGCCTGCCAAAGCCAACAGGATGCGTCTAAAAGAGGTGCTGGGATGTCCAGCACTGCTGAAGAGAAAACAGTGATGAAAGTTGCAGAGGAGGAAGTGATAAACGAGAGCAGAAGAAACTTCCTCAAAAGCATGGCTTTTTTATCTGCTGTCTTTGCATTTTCTGGAATCTTAGGTATTGTAAGAGCTTTAGGACCAATTCAGATGAAGATACCAGAGTGGCCTAGGATAAAAGTGGCAAACATAAAGGATCTGAAGGAGAAAGAACCTATAATATTCAACTACCCCCTTGAGAGCACGCCAAACATCCTAGTTAAGCTCGGGAAGAGGGTTACCAATGGAGTTGGGCCAGATGAGGACATAGTTGCATACAGCCAGATATGCCAGCATCTAGGCTGCATGGTGAGGTTTATGCCAGCTGGATCCTCAAAAGAGTTTCCGGACAGAGATCTGTTCTACTGTCCATGTCATGCAGGTTTTTATGATGCGGATGATGGAGCTAAGATTCTGGCAGGTCCTCCTCTGTATCCTCTTCCACCTGTTAAGCTGGAGTACGATAGCTCCACTGGAGATATCTATGCTGTGGGCATGGGGCCTCCTGTGATATTCGGAAAGGGACCTCCTGGATCAACTGAAGTGTGGCGCGATCTGATAGGGGGCAAGCTTGTAGGAGGTGGTTGATATGGCTTCGGAGGAGAAGGGCACAATCTACAGAATAGTCGACTGGATAGACTCCAGATTTGGCTTCAGCAGGACGATATTGAGGCCCGCCCCCCGATATTCCCTGAGCCCCACATACTGGCTTGGCGCAATAGCATTCGTGGTCTTCCTCCTTCAGGGTGTCACCGGAATTCTGATGATGCAGTACTATGTCCCATCTCCAGATAAAGCATATGAATCTACGATGCAGATAGTATCATCAGTTTCCTATGGTCTATTCATAGAGACAGTCCATCTATATGGAGCATATGCGATGATATTTCTGGCATTCCTTCATCTAGTGAGAGGCTATTTTGTTGGAGTTTACAAGAGACCCAGGGAGCTCATGTGGATAGTGGGTATGGTGATGGGGCTGGCTGCATTGGCCATGGGATTCACAGGATACCTTCTCCCATGGACTGTCATATCAAAGAGCGCTGTTGATGTCTCAATAGGTCTGATAAACAACCTTCCGGATCCGATAAGAGGGATGATTGTATATATAATAGCTGGAACTGGAAGCGACGAGGAGCTCCTCATAAGGTTCTTCTCATTTCATGTAGTTGTGCTTCCAGTAATAATAATACTGTGCTTTGCAATAAAGCTACACATGTTCGAAGTGCATGGTGCCTCAGAGCCTCTGTCCGAGGAAGCGGATAAAAGAGAGGTGAAGTGGTTCCCGGACGTATTAGTATACCTGCTGATGCTTTCCTTTGTATTCTTATCAGTTCTTTTTGCTATCTCGGCCATATTTCCGGTGGAATTCCCGCCAAAATTCTCTCCTGAGGTCGCAGCTCAATATGCACCTCAACCGGAGTGGTACTTTCTCTGGATGTATCAAATACTGAAAATACCTATATTTGAAGGGAAAACTGGAGTTCAGGCAGCTCTAGCCCTGATTATGCTTATAGCACTTGTTGTCACATTTCTGCCATTCATAGACAGGTCAGAAAAGAGGAATCCGATGGAAAGACCTTTTGCAACGACAATAGGAGTTATAGCAGTTGTTGAAATAGTGATTCTAACAATATGGGGTGCTCTTACTCCAGGAAAGGGGGTCTCTCTAGTTGATGCAATAATAATCTTAGGACTTCCTATACTGATAGTTGGCCTCATCTCCAGGGCAGTCTATCTAAGATATCAGCATGTGAAGGCATTGAGGATGCCGAAGAAATTTGCATGGGAGTTCGTGGAGGCATCTACGTCCAGCAATCTCCTGCTGTTCTTTGCCATGAGCTTCTTTATAGCAGTTGGTAGCTGCTCCATCTCCATGATAACGATGTCCACCAATTTGTTCAGCGCCATAATGAACACAATATCGCTGATAACCTCAATAATAATGTCAGTGTGGATTCTCTACTCAGCTGAACCGAGAAATGTGCTGAGGAGGTGATCCTTATGGATAGATTCCAGGCAGGAGTTTTAGCAATCCTTATATTTCAGCTCGTAGTTCTGGCTTATATCCTGTACCTTGATCCAATAACATCTCAAAATAAGTTTGCAGCAGGTCTTTCAGCAGAATTAGCGGCTTCTGCACTGATATTTTACCTCTACAAGAACATAAGGGAGGACTACGATCAGGAGTGGATAGCTGCAGGCATCGCATTCATAGCGCTGGTCATTCTGTTGATGATATTCTATGTGAGGTGATGACATGGGAGTTCTGGAGTTCACCATAGGCATATTGTTGGCATACATATCTGTGATAGTCCTGATAGTGGGATCTATTTACAAGTTCCTCACTTGGATAAAAGTGCCAGTTCCCCTGAAGGTCCCTCTGACGCCAGGCCCTACAACATATACAGGTGTTGTTGCAAGGCTTGCAACAGATGCATTTCTATTCAGACCCCTGTTGAAGGGTGCAAAGAAGCTCTGGATGGGAGGATGGATATTTCATGTGCTGCTTCTCACCACAATAATAGCCCACATAATAAATATCCTGTTTCACGATCTCTGGAGCGTCATAGGCTACTCTTGGTATGATATAATAGGCTACACAGGAATAATATTTGCTGGAGCTCTTGCATTCCTCATAGTGAGGAGGATTGTGATGCCAAATCTCCGCTACATATCCCATCTATCCGATTACCTAATACTGCTCCTTCTGATATCGATAGTCCTGCTGGGGGATTATGTCAGGTTCTACTCTGGGGTTGATGTGAAGCAGGTGTCCGCATTCATCTACAGCTTGATATACCTTAAACCGATAGAGCCTCCCAGCAACATCTACTTCCTTCTTCACATGTTCCTAGTAGAGCTTTTGATGATATATATACCATTTAGTAAAGTAATGCACTTCATAGGAATATTTCTCAATCCGGTGAAAAATCAGAGAAACGATGCCAGGATGAGGAGAAAGGTGAACCCATGGGACTTCCCGGTCGAGATAATGAGCTGGGAGGAGTATTACAATAAGTTCAAGGATGAGCTCGAGATGATAGAAAGGGGTGGTTGATATGAAGTTGGATTTCTCAAGGCCTGGGGAGAAGTTTAGGCTTCATGCATCTAAGAAGAGTGATATGGAGTTGATGAAGCTTCCGTTTCCAAGAGAGTGGTCAAGGGACGACTTCAAGCTTCCGGAGAATTGGAAGGAGATAGCTCTGAAGAAGTTCGATGAGGTGCTGAAGAAGTACAGATCTGTCAGGCTTTACATGGATCTCTGCGTCCACTGCGGTGCCTGCTCTGACAAGTGTCCATTCTTCCTAGCGACAAACGATCCATATAACATGCCTGTCGGAAGGCAGGATCTGATGAGGGCTGTCTACAGGAAGTACTACACAAGAGAGGGGAAGCTTCTTGGAGAAAAAGCTGGAGCTAGGGATTTTGATGAGGAAATGGTCAAGCTATGGTACACATACTTTTACCAGTGCTCGGAGTGCAGAAGATGTGCTGTATTCTGTCCATATGGAATAGATACAGCCGAGATAACTATAGCGGCAAGAGAGGTGCTAACAGCAATAGGGCTCAGCCCTAGATCCACTACCGAATCCATAGCAAAGTGCGAGTACATAGGAAACCACATGGGCATCCCGCCAGCAGCTCTCGCCGATGCCTGCAGGTTCATGGAGGAGGAGATAAAGGAGGAAAGTGGGATAGAGGTGAAGATACCGATAAACAAGAAGGGAGCTGAGATTCTCTTTGTCCCTCCATCAGCAGACTTCTTCGGAGGACCTCATTGGGGCACATTCAAGGGATATGTGAAGATGTTTCATCAGATAGGCCTTGACTACACGATAAGCACTTATGCAAGCGAGGGAGGAAACTTCGGTCTATTCCTCAACTATGAGCATATGAAGAAGATAAATGCAAAGATATATAAGGAGGCAAAAAGACTGGGTGTGAAGTGGATACTCGGAGGGGAATGCGGCCATATGTGGAGGGTCATACACGATTTCATGGGGACCATGAACGGGCCAGCTGATTTTCTGGAGGAGCCTGTATCTCCCATAACCGGGACAAAGTTCAAGAACGCTGTCTATACAAAGATGGTGCATATATGTGAATTCACGGCTGATTTAATAAAGCACAATAAGTTGAAGATAGATCCCAGCAGAAATGATCAGTATGTAGTCACGTACCATGATTCCTGCAATCCAACTAGGGCAATGGGCCTCATAGATGAGCCCAGATACATATTGAAGAGTGTCTGCAGGAATTATGTTGAACTGGATCCCTCTGTTAATAGCTGAGCTCATATACAGGGTTGGAATGAGAGTATTTCTGAAGGCTGTTGGACTTCCTCCAGTTCCTCAGATGGTGTTCAGGCCTAGGAATAACCCATACTACTTCTGGTCTCCTGAGGAGCTTGAGGAGGTGAAATGAGGGGGGTGATAATGGATGCCCATAATGATAGGTCCTCCTCACTATGAGCAGATGCTACATCCTGTTATAAAAAAGAATTATGGAAAATGGTTATACCATGAACATGTAAAGCCAGGAGTGATAAAGCATGTATCCCAGACAGGGGATGAAGTTTACACGGTGAGGGCGGCTATTCCAAAGATAATAAGCGTAGATTTCGTGAGAATGCTGTGCGACATAGCTGACAAGTATTCAGATGGCTATGTGAAGTTCACAAGCAGGCATGCAGTGGAGTTCATAATAACGGATAAGGAAAAGATAGATCCCTTGATAGAGGAGCTGGAGAGCAAGGGAATGCCTGTTGGAGGGACTGGAAAATCATACAAGCCTATAGTCCACACGATAGGGTATAACCACTGCCATACAGCTGTGATAGATGCACCGGGTCTTGCAAAAGCTATATCAGATGCTCTATTCGAGTACTTCAAGAGGAATGATCTGCCTGCTAAGCTGAAGATAGCGATAGCCTGCTGCCTCAATATGTGCGGTGCAATTCACTGCTCAGATATAGCTATAGTTGGTATGCACAGAAAGCCTCCTGTTGTGGATGATGAGATAGTGTCCAAGTTCTGTGAGATACCAACAACAGTGGCAAGCTGCCCAACTCTTGCAATAAAGCCGAAGGTTCTTCCGGATGGAAAGAGAAGTGTTGAGATAAATCCGGAGAGATGCATGTACTGCGGAAACTGTTACACTGTATGCCCAGGTTTGAACATAATAAACCCGAAGTACGACTGCCTCTCTCTCTGGGTTGGGGGCAAGGTTCCGAATGCGAGGAGCCCGCCGATGTACTCGAGGCTTGTCATACCATATTTGCCCAACAATCCGCCAAGATGGCCCGAAACTGTTGAGGCAATAAAGAAGATAGTGAAAGCATGGATTGAGAATGCAAGAGAGGACGAGAGAATAGGGGAGTGGATAGAGAGAATAGGATGGGAGAAGTTCTTCAAGATAACAGGGATACCCTTCACAGACAAGCACATAGATGACTTCATATTCTCAATAAGAGACTTCAGGACGACAACTCAGTTCAAGTTCTGAGATTCCTTTCTCCTCTTTTTTTAGAAAATCTTTTAAGTTCCTCCTTCTGAAAGAGTAAGGGTGATGTATTGCACTTCCCAGCCTCAAGACCGAGAAGATTGAGGAGAACAAGATTAATCAGGGATCTTGTGGCGGAGACAAGAGTTTACCCAAGGGATTTGATATTTCCCCTTTTCGTTAAGGAGGGGCTGAGCAAAAAGGAGCCAATAGAGGCTATGCCCGGTCAATATAGGTTCTCCCTTGAGGAGCTTACAAAGGAGGTAAATGAGCTGGTAGAGCTTGGAATAAGAAATATCCTGCTGTTCGGCATACCTGAGAGGAAGGATGAGATCGGATCCTCTGCATATGATAGAGAGGGAATTGTGCAAAGGGCAATAAAAGAATTGAGAGACGAGTTCTCAAATGAGATAACTATATTCACGGATGTATGCCTTTGCCAGTACACAACTCATGGGCACTGCGGTGTGGTGATAGGGGATTCTGTGGACAACGATGAGACCCTGAAACAAATAGCAAATATAGCTGTAAGCCATGCGGAAGCTGGATCAGATGTTGTGGCTCCATCCGGGATGATGGACGGGGCTGTCAGAGCGATAAGAGAGGCTCTAGATGATGCAGGCTACAAGGACACAGCCATAATGTCCTACTCCTCCAAATATGCATCCGTTCTCTACGGGCCATTTAGAGAAGCTGCCTCCTCAGCTCCTAAATTTGGAGATAGAAGGGGATATCAGATGGATCCGAGAAACTCTGATGAAGCCCTGAGGGAGGCCCTCTTAGGAAGTGGTGGTCAGGCTGAAAAACGGGGATCCATTTGTTTTTGGAAGAGGAGGGGAGGAGTGTGAAGCTCTTAGAGATGCGGGAATAGAGTATGAAGTTATCCCAGGGATAAGCTCAGCGCTTGCAGCCCCTCTTTATGCTGGAATACCGCTGACGCACAGGAATTTCTCATCATCTGTAACTATAACAGTAGGCCACAGAAAGGAAGGGAAGGAACTGGATCTCAAAAGGGCTTTCAGATCCGCTGATACAGTGGTTGTCCTCATGGGGGTCTCTAATCTGGCAGAGATAGTTAAGCAGGCAATGGAGGCTGGCCTCAGCATCAAGACCCCTGTAGCCATAATAGAGAGAGCCACAACGCGTGAGCAGAGGGTGATAACAGGAACTCTTGAGGACATAGTCAAGAGGGCAGAGGAGGAAAAAGTAGCTCCACCTGCTGTGATAGTCTTCGGCAATGTTGTCAGGATGAGAGAAAAGCTTAGGTGGATATGATGAAGCTTATCGTGCTGGGAACCGAGGAAACCGCTCAAAGACTTAGAAAAATGCTGAACTGTATTGATGTAGAGGTATTTGAGCTGATAGATACAGCTTTCATACCAGAAGCAATAGAGAGGGTGAGATCCTGCTTAAAGAAAATGAAGCCGGATATAAGCGTGTTTACAAGCAAAAGTGCGGTGAAATATATCTGGGAGCTTGTTCCCGAGGCAGCTGAGGTGGCAGGGAAATGCTCTCTCGCCATAGGTCCCGGAACTGCTGAATCTCTCTTCAAAAGGGGTGTAAAAAATGTTTTAATTCCAAAAAGAAATTCATCAAAAGGTATAGTTGATTTTTTAAATTCTTTTAATGGAAGTGCATTTATATATTCTTCTGATAGAGTTGATCACAGCATCGAAGAGCTCTGTGGCGAGAGGTTCCTCCTGTTCAAGGTATACAGGCTTATTCCCAAGGTTGACAGGGCCAGAGATCTCCTCAGTGTTGTATCGGATGGGGATTTCATATTGCTGACATCAGCATCAGTTTTAGAAGCCCTTCTCACTATAAAGGATGATCTTCTCAGAAGGAATGTGAGAATAGCTGCTATAAGCAGGAGGATAGCAGAAAAGACCGTGAACACCATAGGGAGAATAGACCTGTTTTATGATGGAGATGATATGTCAGGGCTGAGCAAGTTCCTTTCTTATAGATCTCACCTTTTATCACCTTTCTTGCCTTTTCTGAATTTCTATGGAACTTCTTCACGTCATCCCCATATATTCTGTGCTTTGCCTCTCCTATAACAACGATTTTCTTTCCATTTTTCACTCCTTCTCCGTACAGATTCAGGTCGATCTCCTCTCCATCCACATAAATAATCTTCCTCTCAAGCTCAACCTCTATGCCCTCATGCCTATAAAGCCATCCAGGAACAACAACTTTGGCTATGTCCTCAAGTCCGAATCCAATTGTACTGGAGAGGGAGCCTACTTCTTTTGCTAGGCTGTCAACCCTCTGGGTCAGCGTGTTCAAGCTCTCAGTGAGCTTTATGTGGCTCTGCTCCAGGCTGTCAACCCTCTGGGTCAGCGTGTTCAAGCTCTCAGTGAGCTTTATGTGGCTCTGCTCCAGGCTGTCAACCCTCTGGGTCAGCGTGTTCAAGCTCTCAGTGAGCTTCTTCTGAGCCTCAGTTAGTGCACTGATGTTGCTGGTCAGTTTGTTCACATTCTCTGTCAGCGTGTTCAACGAGGTCCTTATGTCCTCTATTCCCAGATGTGCCATGACGGCATGTCTGAACATCTCATCCTCCTTCAGCATCTTGAGGAACCTTCTCTTTAGATCCGCGCTCATCCTAGGAATTTTTTGTAGTTCGCCTAAAAAACATTTCCATACGCCACATAATAATGTGATGATTATTCAGCTTCTTTTTATTGAATTTCATGCTATTTCGCATTCCATGCCAAGGGCATCTGCTAGATAGCAGAGCTCACGTGAGATATCGGCAAATGAGATGACATAATGGTTGCCCATCGGCTTTTTTATCATTATGGAGGGATCTCCCTCCATCCTCACCTTTATCTGGGTCCTGCAGAGGTCATCTCTCCATTTTACCTCATCAGTAACACCTTTCATTATTCTTATTCTTTTAAGGTCATCCGAAATTCTAATCAAAGTCACTTTAACGTTCTTCTCAACTTCAGCAGCTACTCCAACTCCTATTCCTGACTCAAAGTGGGTCATAAACTTATATCTCTTTGCAATAGATAATGGAAAAGTGCAGTGAGCTAAAACAACCTCTTTTTCATCTATTCCGCTGATATTTCCCATGAATGTTGGTTTCTCACTGAGAAGATACCCGAAAAGCATTGCTATCCTTCCTTTCTTTCTAAGAGATGAAGCAGCCTCTATAGCAGCAGGAAGGCTGTTCTCTGAGTCATGATATATGAGAAGGAGCGGCCAGCTTCCACCGATTTTCTCCACAATTTCCTCAGTTCCTCCCGTCATTACCAGTATTGCAGCTTCCTCAACAGCTGGAACATCAAAGAACAAGCCCAGAGGACAAAAAAGATCGGAAATTCTGTTTGATATCTCCCTGTACTTCTCATCTACATGGCGAAGCCTGCTTGCAATTCCAACCAACGGATATCTCTCCATTTTCTCGCCTTAAAATCCGATAAGCTGTCCCCTTGGAAGAAATGGTATCAGTATAACGGATATCAATGCCGCTATTATTATGAAAATTAGATAGGCCAGAACTGTTATCAAGAAAGCCCTGAACCAGCCAACCTCAAAAACCTCCTTGAACACAAGAAGTCCAGCTAGAAAGCCCAGAAGAAGGCCTAAGGGAGCTGTTATAATGGCAGGCCCCAGATGAAGCACTAGAAGGAACACCAAGGAGAAAAGAAGGCTGGATCCGAGTGATGCAACCATCGCTCTTATAAAGCTGGATTTTCTGGATATAAGCTTGGAGGCTATGTATATTGGGATGGAGACCACGATCCATGCGATTACTGATGACATGAGGAGAGCTAACTCAGGAGGCATAAAGCTGGATGAGATGGATGGATAAAAACTCAGTTTTAATAAAAATATCATTCATTTTTACCAAATACAGTTAGATAGACACCTAGGATCACAATTCCTCCTCCTATTATCGTGCTAATTGAAGGTACCTCTCCCAAAAGGGCAGCTCCGAGCAGACTCGCCCCAACAGGTTCTCCCAAGATGCTAGCACTGACCACAGATGCTTTCATATATTTTAAGGCATAGTTATATGAATTATGGCCTAGGCAAGAGGGCCCGAGCGCCAGAAGGATGAATATGATAAGCTCCTTAAGATCTGCAGCTAAGCTGTTTCCAGAGACAAGAGCGGATAAAAGAAGAACTACTGCTGCTACCCCGTAAACTGAGAATGTGTAAGAGGCTAATCCCATCTTTCTTCTCAGGATCCTCCCTATAACTAGGTATATTGCGAGAAAAATAGCCCCTAAAAGCGCTAGAAAATCTCCATAAAGGTTCGATTTGAATTCAGCATGTCCTATTGCTATTATTATAGCTCCCATAATTGATATAGCTATCCCAAAAGCTTCTCTTGTGTTTACCCCTTCTCTCAGGAATATCCAAGATATCAACACAACGAATATGGGGGAGGAGTCCACTATGACAGTGCTTGCAGCTATGGATGTGTAAAAAAGGGATGCTGTCCAAGCGCCGAAATGTGCACCAATAGATACACCGGATATGAGGAGAAGAAGCGTCTCCTTTCGGTCTATCCTCCTCAGGTCACTGATTTCATTCATCCCTAGGAGGCCCATTATCATGCTTGAGAAAAGCATCCTGTATCCTGCTATCACCAAGGGAGGGGAGATGCTGAGCCTTACCAGTATGCTGGCAGTTGAAACAGCGGATATTCCTACAAGTAAAGCAATCCTTGGATCAATTTTCATCGGGACTAGCTCAACAGATATCTTTTTAACCTTTTTCTTGAAGCTCTTGCTATGTCTCAGATAAGAGGAAAGGTGGTCTTTGAAGGGGATATGAAGTTCAGGGCATCGGTAGGTGAATCCTCAATAGAGATGTCAGAGGATGGACTTAAACCGATGGAAGCAGTTCTTCTTGCAGCAGGAACTTGCACTGCCATGGACATTGTGGCCATAATAAGAAAAGCAGGTTATGAAGTTCAGGGCATGGAGGTGGAGCTCGAGGCGGATAGGGAGGAGAAATATCCAAAAGTTTTCAGGGAGATAAGAATTATTTACATGGTAAGGGGGAATATTCCTGAGGAGCTTGTCAAAAAGGCCATTGAGATGTCTCAGAACAGATACTGCTCAGTTGGCATAATGCTAAAGAGGGGAGGAGTTAAGGTGGTAACGTCGTTTCATGTAATAAACGCTTAGCATTAATGGAACGAAAAGTTTATAGGTAACTAACAAAAAAGAAATGCATATGCCGCATAATCTGCCTCTGTTTACTATAACATCGATCTCAAGACTCAACTAATGTTGGGACAATACCGGAGCAGACCGGGATAAAAGTATACACTGAGCAGGGGAGGTTTGTTGGGAAGATAGAGGAGGAGTTCTTCGAGAGATTAAGCCCTGGAGATAGGTTTGTCCTAGCAGGAAAGGTGTTTGAGTACGTTAAATCCAGATCTGATAGGTTGATAGTAAGACATGCAAAGGATCAGAAGCCAACAGTTCCATCTTGGTACTCTGAGATGCTCCCTCTTAGCTTCGATCTCGCAGTGGAGATAGGAAAGTTCAGAAGGTATGCTGCAATGCTGCTGGAAAAAGGAGAGGATGGTGTGCTTCTTGAATATCTCAGGGAAAAGTGCAGAGCTGATGAGAGGGCGAGCAAAGCAATATATAATTATATAAAACTGGAGCTCGAGTATCTAAGGTCTCTGGAAATCTCAGCCGATAAAATACCAAGTGACAGGGTGATTCAGGGGGAGATCTTCTTGGATGAGGATGGAAGGTACAGACAGATATACCTTTCGCTGTTTGGCAGGAGGACAAACGATGCTTTAAGCAGGGCCCTCGGTTACATAGCTTCCAGAAGATTGGGAAGGCCTGTTGGCATCACGGTGACAGACAACGGCTTTTCCCTATCTTATCCAATTGGAGAGAAGCCTGCTGCATCCTTCAAAGACCTTCTTGATGTCGATCTGGAGGAAGTTCTGAAAAAAGCTCTGGAAGCAACAGATCTGATGAGAAGCAGATTCAGGCATGTGGCTATAAGAGGGTTGATGATACTCAGGAACTACAAGGGATATGAGATAAGTGTTTCAAAACAGAGGATGAATGCAGATAGCCTGATAAAAATAGTGAAGAAGCTGAACGACTTTCCTCTTCTCAGGGAAACCTACAGGGAGATAATGGAGGACTACATGGACATAAAAAGAGCGAAAATCGTGATAGATAAGGTGAGAAGAGGGGAGATAGAGATAGTTGAGCTAGGACTGCTGGAAGTTCCAACGCCCTTTGCCCAGCTCATAGCTGTGGAGAGCTTGAGCGATGTGATATTCATGGAGGACAGGATGAAGGTGTTAAGGGATTTTGAGAAAAGGATAAAGGAGATGCTTCATGCAGGAGCTGGAGCTTGATGACTTCACGCTCTTCCCCTACGGTGTTTAAAATCCTGTCCTCTGAAAAGGTAAGCTGATGAAGGAGGATTTCCGGCAAGAATTGATCCGATCAAAATAGCTAAGAATATGGGGAGGAGAAATGCCAAGAAGAAGCTCATCAGAAATCTGGGCAAATTCTCTTTTATAGTGGTATATGCTATTTTAACATAAAATCCAAGGCAGCTCATAATGAAAGACACCTTAGCAATACTTAAACTTTTCATATAGCTCTTGCAACGATGTTCATATAGGATCTGGATGGATGGAACTGCTGGAGCTTTCTGAGATCTCCATATACAGAATCAACCCCCCACCCAGCCCTTCTCAGTATGGAGCTCATCTCTGTCACTGTGTAGACTCTTATCTCCATTGATATGCTGTTTATCACCTTTCTCATCACAGTTCCCTCATCCTCCAGTATGGTCCAGTCCGATATCAGCTTGGAGCTTATTGGGTCAAAAACATCTCTCTGGAGGACTATAACATCGCCATATCTCTGGTAGTAGCTCCTATTCCCATCAGCTGCTATTTTATCCCTGTGTATGGTATCTGCTATTATAAGAACTCCATTGTCATTTGAAAGCTTTCTTATCTGCTTCAGCACCTCTAGATCCGTCGCCTCATCGTAATATCCAAGGGAAGTCCAAACTATTGTGGCAGCATCAAATCTCTCATTCCCAATGAGCTCTACAAGCCTTCTCGCATCTCCGGCAACGAACTTCACTTTATCCGATACCCCATATTTCTCAGCTTTCATTATTGCATTTTTGATAAAAGGCATTGATATGTCAACTCCCACGACTTCATATCCCTTTCTAGCTAGATTGACTGCAACTCTCCCATTACCGCAGAATAGATCCAGTATTCTCCCCTTCCTCACCCCATAGCTCTCAAGCACTCTCGCAATTCCATCGGATAGGGCTTCTCCATCGGACCAGAGGGAGTCCATTATCTTAATGTATACATCAGCATTTTCTATAAACAATCTCTGTATCCAGTCGTAGCTCAAGCTGACACCGTGAAGTCTAGAGACACTGCTTAAAAAGATTCTCTATCCGAATCCATACAGATGTTAAAGATCTTTCTCATGGTAAAGAGGATCAGCTTGAACAAGGATTGATGATACTCTTGTCATATCAGAAAAGGTTAATTAGCGGGGTTGCAAACACCCGTTTATGAGGCCGGCTATAATAGTACATGGTGGAGCTTGGTCAATACCTGATGACGCAGTTGAGGATCATATAAAGGGATGCAGAGAAGCTGCTATAAGAGGATATGAATGCCTTAAGAGCGGATCTGCAATAGATGCGGTGGAGGAAGCTGTGAAGTACATGGAGGATGATCCAACTTTCGATGCTGGTTATGGATCCTTCCTTAATTCAGAGGGAGAAGTGGAGCTGGATGCTCTGATAGTTGATGGAAGAAGCCTCAGATTTGGTGCCGTTGCTGGAGTTAAAAGGATAAGAAATCCCATACTGCTTGCCAGAGCTGTTATGGAGAGGACTGAGCATCAAATGTTCATCGGGGAGGGAGCTGAAAAGCTAGCTGTTAGATTTGGGATGAATCTCTGCGATAACTCAGAGTTAGTGCATCCAAGGGAGCTCGAAAGATGGAGAAAAGGGGGAAATAAGGACATATTCTCAACAGTAGGTGCTGTTGCAATGGATTCAGATGGAAATCTAGCGGCAGCAGTTTCCACAGGGGGAACTCCAATGAAGCTGCCTGGAAGAGTGGGGGACACTCCACTAATAGGCTGTGGTGCGTATGCCGATAATTCGCTCGGTGCAGCTGCCTCAACCGGATATGGGGAGGCGATAATGAGAGTTATACTGGCTAAAAAAGCCGTGGATTTAATGGAGAACAAGCCATCTCCTCTGGCAGTAAAAGAAGCTCTTTTGATTATGAAGGAGAGAACAGGAGGTTTAGGTGGACTAATAGCAATAGACTCCAGGGGAGAGATAGGTTTTTACCACACGACAAGCAGAATGGCTTTTGCCTACGTGAAAGATGGGGAGATCAGGGCTGCTGCGAGCATAATATGATCACCATACCTTTGTTCCAACGGGCACAGCATCATCAACTGTTATCAGATGAACCTTTCCTGAATCCTCCTCAGCCAATATGAGCATTCCCTGACTTTCAACATTCATTATCTTCTTGGGCTTTAGATTAAGCACAAAGATCATCTTCTTTCCCACAAGATCATCAGGAGAAAACTGATCCGCTATTCCGGTTACTACAACTCTCTTTTCCCTTCCAAAGTCCACAAGAAGCTTGATCAGCTTTTTTGAATTCGGAACTCTTTCAGCCTCCTCTATCAATCCAACTCTCATGTCGAACTTCCAGAAGTCCTCTACATCGTACATAAGCTGTCTGTTCTTAGCTGGTTTTTAAATATAATGGCCTCTTAAAGCAACTTCTGCTATACAAGTAGGTGAACAAAAAGATCAAGAGAAGGACATTTTCCTGCGATTGAGAGGCATTATAGGACTCTGTAAAGTGGCCTATCTTCTCCTTATCAACATGCCGAGCATCAGGCCCAGCAAGAAGCATGCTGCCATTAGCAAGTAGTTATCCAGCGATGGAACTGCCACCTTCTCAACAGTCCTGTTCACTGTTCTGTTCTGCGGCGGTGAAATAACAGTAGGGGTCAAATTCACCTGATATCCCTTTGATCTCGAGGCTATTTCTAGGGACATCGCGCTTATAGCTGACATCTCATAAAGGCTCAGGGATGTCAGAGGATCACTTTTTTCATAAAAAGATGCAAGCTCATAATAACTCATTGCTAGAAGAGGTTCTAACCCTCTTGATTTGGCACGAGATATTGCTTCTAGGGCACTTTTCCTCACACTATTCATTACTGTGCTCACATCTGTGTAGTAAACAGCATGTATCGCTGTTGTTGCATCCGATATGGCCTCAATTGATAGGCCTAGAGCACCCACATAGTTGCCGGCCGAGTATGCATCCCTAGCATCTATTAGTCTCTGCTGGGATTCGTCCAGCAATGCGCTTGATGCACCGCTATAAAGAGTGTATGCATATGATGAAGAGGTCTCAGCTCCATATAACATCGTGTCTGCCATGCTTTTCAGGGAAGTCTGGCTCATTAGAGTTCCCTGTTTGTAGAGGGAAAGCCATGTCTTTGCAGTGATTGCTCTCCATTTAGCATATGCAAGGTATGATATAGCGCCATATTGAATGCCTCCCCAAGTAGAGCTGTCCAAAATTGCTCCATTGGAGTAGGCGGAGGAGGATAGATCCAAGTTCCTCCTCGCATCATAATATCTTATCCAAGCTGCTGATAGCACATCAATTCCCTCTAAAGATGGTTTAAGGCCGACAATCTCCTTGTATAATTCATTCAAACTCAAGTTGACATCTTTGAATATCCTTTCAAAGGCTGATTTTCCCTCTGTCAGATAAAGCGCTGTCTCATGTGCTCTCTCAGAGTAAAATGCTGATTGGAATGCAGCGCTTGCTGCAGTATAGTAAAATCCCCTGTTGATGAGGTCAGATGCATTTTTTGCATACTTTTCAGACTCACTTACTAGATAGCTTATGTAAGATCTCTGGCTTGAGCTCAGCTTGGATGCCAGATCCATGGACTTTCTGTTCATTGAGCTGGCATTGTTAAGGTACATGTCAACCCAAGATGATATCGCTTTTTTCACATCACTGGGAAGCTCCACTTTCTGAACCTCCGGCATCTCTATCTTCATCCCTGTGAAGTACTTGAATGCGTCGGCGACATTTGATACCTCCACTACATCCACGCCCAGTTTCTTCCCAAGATCCACCAGATCAACACTGCTCTGCACGGTTCTGGTCACTGTTATTATCCCTATTGTGGTTCTCTGCACCCTGCTCTCAGTTACCACTCTCTGGCCGGCCGGTATGAGGAAAATTTTTGCTCCTCCCTCAGCAGCAGCCCTCAGTTTATCGGGTATTCCGCCCACAGGTCCGATAGTTCCATCGGGATTTATCATGCCCGTCATCACCACATCTCCTCTTGGCTGTATCTCCATGAGGGCGGCCATTGTAGCTACAGTCATGGCAGCTCCTGCACTGGGTCCTCCTATTATCATGCTCTTGGATGACATGAGATAGAAGAAATCGTAGCTGTTCAAGTCCTTTCCCAGCAGATAGCATGCAACAAAAGCAGCAACTCTGGCCGATCCCTGAGTGTCAACATCTGTCAGAGGCTCAGCTGAGAAATACACTTTTCCCGAACCTGGATATGCTACAGTGACTGTGAGATTGCTCAGAACTCCTGCTGTGCCATTTTCAGTCTGAATAACTGCAGGAGCGCTTATCGTGACCTGATACACTTTTTGTGGTGATGATACCACAATATTGACCGTGAGAATTAGAAGAAGGAGCAATAGAAAGGGCCTTCGCATAATGCCTTTACCTCTTCTCTATTTTAACCTTACTTAAATAAATATAGCATATTATCCGGAACTGAACAGCATGCATCAAATGATTGAAAATCTTTATTGATTGCAGGTAGAGCTATTCTATCCACCCCCGCCTCTAGGGCAATTTCATCTATTTCTCTCATGTTTCTCGGCCTCATACAGCCAAGAGATAGCTCATTTGATTTCTTTCTAGCGTAGGAAATGCACTTTCTTATCAGCTCAGGGGACAGAGTGTTTTGAGACGCGGAATTCGGGATAAATACTAGAATAACAAGTTCTTCAGCCCCATATTCATAGGATAAATCCACAGAGTGCTTAAAATCATCAAACGATGAGTATGGAAGCCCTATTATCGCATGAGGGACTACATGTTTTGGTCCTCTTTCCATCAGAATCTCAAAGCTTCTCTCATATAGCTCGGGGCTTCCCTTCATATAAGCAGCCTTACCGGATAAAAGCTCAAAATCCACCATGTCAACAGATTCCCTGAGAAGGGAAGATTCCTCCTCATCCACCAATCCAGGATGGATGCTGATTATTGCTCCTCTCTTTCTAGCCTCTATAATTTCATTTAAAAATGGCCTGAAGGGGAGAACACCTCTTCTGTTGAATCCTCCGCTTATCAGAAAACCTATGACCCCTCTCCTCATCTCCTTCTCCATGCTCTCCCTGAGCAGGGAAGGGGATGGAGCGGGTATCATGCCCCTTAGATATCTTCCCCTACACATCTCGCAGTTCAGCTCGCAGAAATATCCAGTTATGCTTATTGATCTGAATTTTCTCCTCGGATAGAAGGCTTTTGTCACGTGATAAAAGATCTGCATTGAGTTTAAAAATCTCCGCTGCCTTTACAACTATAGTTTTTTCTGGAATTTTTCTACCAAAATATTGTTTTTCTATATTTCTATGTCAACCTTTAAATGATCTCCATCTTTATTTAGCCCGGTGGGACGATGTCCCAGCAGAAAATAGATTGGTCTGCTATGTGGAAAAAGGAGGACTGGTGGGCCCTCTGGCTCGGTCTTCTGATCTTCTTCCTCGGTCTTGGCCCATTTGCAAACACAAGCCTGATAGGATGGAACTGGCATGGAAACGTGTGGATCGACATCACAAAAGCGATATCTCCAAATAACCCAATGTACAACTGGGTTGGATGGGGCTCCGTTGTGCTTCAATATATATTCCTGCTGGTGCTTCTATGCATAGGAGCTTATGCGATGAAGTACAACTTGAAGAAGTTCGCTGCAGGCTTCACCTTCATATACTGGGCAACTGCAATAATATGGATTATTGGATGCGTGGGATACAGCGCAGCTGTACCAACATGGGATCCGAAGCTGGGAAGGGCGGTTCCCAAGGTTGGAAATGTTGTTCTGCCCTTCTCACTTGGGTTAACTCCAGAGGGGTGCTTCATATACCTGTTGATAGTGGGCCTGATAATAAGGAACGTATTCAGAGGGTTTGCTGAGAAGCTTCTTGAGGCAGCTAGGCCTGAGTGGTACATAAAGACAGCCATAGTCCTGTTGGGAACTGCTATAGGTGTGAAGGCAGCAGGAGCACTTGGCTATGCTATGGTAGTCCTCTTCAGAGGGTTATGTGCCATAGTTGAGGCATACTTGATATACTGGCCTCTAGTTTACTTTATATCAAGGAAGTACTTCAATATGACAAAAGAATGGGCCGCTCCTCTTGCATCGGGAATATCTGTATGCGGAGTATCCGCAGCAATAGCAACAGGAGCTGCTGTGAAATCAAGACCATTTATACCCATAACTCTATCGAGCATAATTGTTGCATTCGCTGTCGTTGAGCTGCTCATACTGCCTTGGCTATCATGGGCTCTATACCCGACCTTTAGCGGGATGGTGATGGGCGCATGGATGGGATTAGCTGTTAAGACAGACGGGGCTGCAGCAGCATCAGGAGCTCTTGTGGATGCCCTGATAAGGGCAAAGGCAGCAGGAATGGGACTAAATCTTGAGTCTGGGTGGATGCTAACAGCAGCTATCACAACAAAGATATTCATAGACATATTCATAGGAGTCTGGGCTTTTGTGCTAGCAGTGATATGGGTCACGTGGATAGAGAGGAAGCCTGGAGAGAAGGTGAGAAAGCTAGAGATATGGTTCAGATTTCCAAAGTTCATAATAGGATACTTCATAACATTCCTTGTTATGCTGGCAATAGCTGCATCAAGCTCTGCAGCAGCCAAGCTGGCAAATGCAGCAATGGGTGAGATAGATCCTATAAGAGTGTTCTTCTTCGCAATGACGTTCTTCTCAATAGGGCTTGTGACCGACTTCAGGGTTTTCAGGAAGGAGGGACTCGGAAAGGTCATTGTGGTGTACTTAATATGCCTCTTCGGCTTCATACTCTGGATAGGGCTGTTCATATCTTGGATATTCTTCCACAATGTCCCAGTTCCTCTTGCAAAGGGGTGATCTAGATGTTCTGGTTCAACTTCCTAGGTTTTCTGGTCTCCAAGCTTGTGAATGCAGCTGAGACAAAAGCTGAGGAGGGAGAGGCATACCATCCACTTCTCCCCATAGAGAAGAAATTCATCGCATACAGCTTGATACTGGCTGTGATACTGCTGGTGATACTGATATACGTCTCCTACACCTACTTCGGAGTGGCCCACTGATCTCTCTTCCCCTCTTTATTTTTTTAGAAAGAAAACTTTTTAACTGTTTGTTGAGCTAAGTAATGGGCGCAGGGGGAGCTGGGGAAACCCGGCTGAGAGGGCAGCTTGTGGCTGCCGACCCCTCGAACCTGATCCGGGTAATGCCGGCGTAGGGATTGCGCCCGCTGGTTGGGTTCGAGGATCTCCCTGCCCTGGGAGAACCTGAATGGAGTTCGAGGTAGAGCCGGTTCCGAGCAGGAAATTGGGTTTTTTAGATGTATCCATCCTGTGGCTTGATCTTGGGATAGGGCTCTTGGTATTTCAAGCGGGGGCTCTTCTATTCCCTGGCCTGGGCATATGGGAGATACTTTTTGTCTCCATAGCAGGATCCCTTATCGGAAGCCTTCTTCTTGCTCTGACAGGAATACCCGGAACTAAAAAGGGAGTGCCAACAATGGTTTCTCTGAGGCCATTTCTCGGCAGCATGGGATCATATCTGCCCACAGTTCTCAACATAATTCAGCTAATAGGATGGACTGCATTTGAGATATTCATAATGGCTGATGCTGCTTTCAGGATAACTGGGTTGGATAGATTTCTCTGGATACTCTTCTTCTCAGCATGGTGCATGCTCATGGCTCTGTGGGGACCTCTAGCTGTGATAAGGCATTATATAGAGAAGTTTGTCGTCTGGATAGCTCTAGCGATAACAATATGGCTTGCCTATCAGACAATTCCGAGGATTCCAAGCTACTCCCCTCATGGGATGCCTTTGCTGTATGCCATGGACTTGGTTGTGGCGATGCCCATATCTTGGTGGCCTCTTATATCAGATTACAACAGATTTGCAAAAAGCATAAAGAGCTCTGTTATAGGAACTGTAGCAGGATATACAATTGCCAACTCATGGTACTACTTTTTGGGAGCAGCAATGGCAGCAGCAACAGGCCAAATACTAACCCCTGCATCGATAGCAACGATGTACTTCGGCTCATTAGCTCTTCTCCCACTAATAGCTGATGAGACAGACAATGCATGGGCCGACATATACTCCACAGCGATGTCGGTCAAGAACATGTTTCCGAGGGCAAGCGGGAGGAAGCTGGTCGTAGCAGCCACTGTAGCAGGAGGAGCCTTGGCATCCCTTTTCTCTCCAGAGACATACGAATGGTTCCTTCTGCTCATAGGAGGGCTCTTTGTCCCGTTGTCAGGTGCTTTTATCTCCGATTTTCTTCTTAAAAGGGAGGAGGAGAGGAGGCTGAGGCTTGAGTCTTTGGTATCTTGGGCATTGGGCATTGTAACATATTTTCTTATAATAGATTACTTTAGCTGGCTCGGGGCCACAATACCCTCATTTCTTGTTTCATTTGTCATGCAGCAGGTGCTGGGGAGGTTGATGAGATGATTCCCGTCGCTCTCACAATAGCTGGCAGCGATTCCGGAGGAGGAGCTGGAATTCAGGCTGATCTCAAGACTTTTGCAGCTCTAGGAGTTCATGGAACATGTGCCATAACAGCAATAACTGCTCAGAACACCTTTTCTGTTACAGCAGTTCAGGAAGTTGATCCAGATGTGGTTGAGAAGCAGATAGATGCTGTAGTTCAGGACATGGGGGTGGATGCAGCGAAGACAGGAATGCTGAGCAGCTCAAGGATAATAGAGGCTGTTTCAAGAGCTGTCAGGAGATATGGATTTCCTCTTGTCGTCGATCCAGTTATGATAGCGAAGAGCGGTGCTCCTCTTCTGAGGGAAGATGCTGTTGAGGCCCTCATAAAGGGGATAATACCGCTGGCAAAGGTGGTGACTCCAAACATTCCTGAGGCGGAGAGGCTTTCAGGCATAAAGATAACCTCGCTGGAGGACATGAGAAGAGCTGCTAAAATCATAGTGGAGGAGCTAGGAGCAGAAGCTGCTGTTGTGAAAGGAGGGCATGCAGAAGGAGAGGAGAGCGTGGACGTCCTTTATTATTCGGGCAGCTTTAAAGAGCTCAGAACAAGGAGGATAAAATCCAAAAATACCCATGGAACTGGATGTTCATTTTCAGCTGCTATAACTGCCGAGCTGGCAAAGGGGGAGGGAATAGAAATCGCTGTTAAAAAAGCAAAGGAGTTCATATACATAGCTATAGAGTACGGTTTGTCTATCGGAAGAGGAAATGGGCCGGTCAATCCCATGGCTTATCTTCAGCTGGATGCAGAGAGATTCAGGGTTCTGGAGAACCTGAAGGAAGCCATAAAAATTCTGGAGGAAAATGGAGCCTTTGTCTCAAATCTTGTCCCTGAATGCCAGATGAACTTGGTTATGGGTCTTCCGAGGCACTACCTGAGAGGAGTTGAGGATGTCGCGGGAGTGCCTGGTAGAATAGTAAAAATAGGGACAAAGGTGAAGGCCTCCTCATGCCCCGAATTTGGAGCCTCTTGGCACATGGCCAGGGCTCTGATAAAGGCATCGGAGTATGATCCAAGGATCAGGGCAGCTGTGAACATAAAATACTCTGAGGAGGTTATGCGGGCTATTGAGAAGCTCGGAATCGAGACATCCTACTACAACAGGAGTGAGGAGCCGGAAGAGATAAGGAGAAAGGAGGGAGCAAGCATTCCTTGGGGGATAGAACAAGCAGTAAAAAGAGCTGGAAAGCTAACCGAGGCAATAATAGACCTTGGGGGGATTGGTAAAGAGCCTATGGTGAAGATATTTGGGCTGAATGCGGTGGATGTGGCAAAAAGAGTTGTTGAGATAGGGAGGGGTCTTTGATGGAGATATTTCCTGTTGAGGAGTACGTTGTCACAAGTGCGATAATAGAGAGAGGATCAAAATTTCTGATGGATCTAGCAAAAAATGATGTTATAATAGTAGGCGCTGGACCATCCGGACTCGTGGCCGGCATGTATATTGCCAGAGCTGGTCTCAAGACATGTATAATTGAGCGAAGGCTCAGCTTTGGAGGTGGAATTGGTGGAGGAGGAATGCTCTTTCCTAGGGTAATAGTGCAGGAACCAGCTCAAGAGATTCTAGAGGAGATAGGCGTCAAGTTAGAGCCCTACTCAAGGGGCATATGGGTTGTGGATGTTGCTGAGTTTATTGCAAAGCTAGCTGTAGGTGCTATAGACTCAGGTGCTAGGATCCTTCTTGGCGCTAATGTGGAGGATCTTATAATAAAGAACTCCCGTGTGCACGGAGTTGTAGTACAGTGGTCTGCTGTGACATCAGCGGGCCTTCATGTCGATCCCATTGCTTTTGAGAGCAGGGCTGTTGTGGATTGCACAGGCCATGATGCGGAGGTTGTAACAATAGCTGCGAAGAAGAATCCAGAGCTCGGAATAAAAGTCCTAGGAGAGCACTCCATGGATGCTGTAAGGGCAGAAAAAGGTGTTGTTGAGTCCACTGGAGAGGTTTTTCCTGGTCTCTGGGTGGCTGGGATGGCTGCAGCTGCTGTAAGGGGTGGACCAAGAATGGGCCCAATATTCGGTGGTATGATTTTATCTGGTAAAAAAGTTGCTGACCTAATTATCAAGGAGTTAAAAAGGTGTCCATAATGGAGAAGTTAGGTAAACTGAGCTCAGATATATTTAATGAGATAATATATCCTAACTTGGGAAAGAGAGATCCCAGTGTTGCTGTGCCGCCAAAGCACGGGGTTGACTTTGGAGTGGTGGAACTGGGAGATCTAGCAATTATAGTAAAGAGTGATCCTGTTTTTGTTGTCCCTGAATACGGATGGGAGAGGAGCTCTTGGTTTGCAGTTCATATACTTGCGAGCGACGTCTCTGTATCAGGTGTTCCGCCAAGATACCTTTCGATAGACTTGAACCTTCCGCCTAAGATGAGCAAGGAGGAGTTCAGGTTGCTCTGGACTGGGATAAGCAGGGAGTGCGAGAAGCTTGGAATATCTATAGTAGCGGGTCACACAGGCAAGTATGAGGGAACTGATTATCCGATGATAGGTGGTGCCACGATGCTTGCAGTCACTACAAAAGATGGATACGTCACAACAGAGATGGCAAGGCCGGGAGATCTTGTCATAATGACAAAAGGTCCTGCTGTCGAGGCAGCGGGAATACTCTCAACAATGTTCCCAGAGTACTTGGAGGAGAAGTTCGGGAGGGAGTTTGCTGAGAGAGCAAAGAACATATTCTATTTGCAGAGCGTTGTAGAGGATGCTCTAACACTTTCCTCAGTAGGACTTAGGACAGGTGTGACATCGATGCATGACGCAACAGAGTATGGAGTTTGGGGAGCCCTTCATGATATAGCGAGAGCAAGCAATGTCGGAATAGTCGTAAGAAAGAGAGGGCTTTTCATTAGAGATGATGTGAGGATGGTAATCTCAGCTTTCTCTGAGCTAACAGGGATAAAAGCGGATCCCTTTGCTGCTATAAGTGAAGGGACATTAATAGCCACAGTTAAACCTGAAAAAGCTCCAGAAGCCCTTAGAAAGCTTAAGGAAAGGGGAATAGAAGCTGGGATAATAGGGGAAGTTGTTGAAAGAGAGGGAGTCTTCATGGACAGTGGGGAATCCATAGATATGCCTTCTGAGGACCCCTTCTGGCCGATGTTCTTCAGAACGGCGGAAATTCTGAGGAAAAAATGAGAAGTAAGAGCTGGATTCATGAAGCTCATGGTGGAATAAGAGATAAAAATGAGCTAAAAAACGATATTACCCTCGATCCAGCTGGCTAAGATTTAAATAAGGTTCGGCATCATTCATATGCGGGAGTTCCTGAGCAAGATAACCAACTCTTTGGATGCTATAGGGTTTGATGATCTGATTCTTCTGCCCGGTATGTCCTCTGTTGAGCCATCTGAAGTGGATCTCAGCACTAGAGCATCGAAGAGCATATGGATGAAGGTTCCATTCATATCCTCTCCCATGGACACTGTTACAGAGAGCGAGATGGCAATTGCAATGGCTAGAAGTGGTGGGATAGGGATAATACACAGGAACTGCAGCAAAGAGGAGCAGGTTGAGATGGTAAAGAGAGTGAAAAGAGCAGAATCCTTCATAATAAGGGATGTAATCACGATAGATCCTAGGTCGACAATAAAAGAGGCAGCTGAGATAATGGAGAAGAACAGGATATCCGGACTTCCTGTTGTGGAGGAGGGAAAACTTGTCGGGATAATAACGGGGAGAGATGTCAGGTTTGCGGATCCATCGCTTAGAGTTGCAGATGTCATGACAAGGGATGTAATAACTGCTAAGGAAGGGATAAAAATGGAAGAGGCCGAAGAACTTATGAAAAGCCACAAGATAGAGAAACTCCCTGTTGTAGATGAGGAAGGAAGGCTTAAGGGCCTGATAACATACAAGGACATAGCTTTAAGAGGAAGGTATGGAAATGCGACAAGAGACGAGCATGGAAGGCTCAGAGTTGGAGCAGCTATCTCTCCTTTCGATTTGGAGAGGGCAAAGGAACTTTCAAAGATAGCGGATCTCTTGGTTATAGACGTGGCTCACTTTCACAACTTAAGGGTGATGGAGGCGACTAAAAAGCTGTTAAAAGAGGTGGATGTGGATGTAGTCGCAGGAAACATAGGAACTTACGAGGCAGCTGTTGACATAATATCGTCGATGGATGTCGCAGGGCTCAGAGTTGGTATAGGAAGCGGGTCTGTTTGCACGACAATGGAGGTAACAGGGGTTGGAGCTCCAACTCCTTTTGCTGTAGCTCAAGTTGCCGATGCTGTCAGGGAGATGGGAGCTGATGTGCCCATAATAGCAGATGGTGGAATAAGAGGGGCAGGAGATATCGCTATATCTCTTGCTCTCGGTGCTTCCTCTGTCATGATGGGCTATATATTCGCTGGATGCAGGGAGAGCCCGGGAGAGCTTATATCAATAGGAAGCAGGTACTACAAGAGGCACAGAGGAATGGGGAGCGAGGCGGCAAGGAAAAAGAGGATGGCTTTAGATAGATACAGTCAGCCGGCAAAGGGAATGCCCGAGGGGATAGAGGCATTTGTCCCATATAGAGGGGAAGTTAATATGGTTGTAGAAGAGCTTTCTACAGCCTTAAAAGCCGCTTTTGGCTATGCTGGAGCTTCATCAATAGAGGAACTATGGAGAAAAGCAAGATTAGCCAGAAAGACATTACACACGCACGAGAGGGCAAGGGATTTGATAATCCCAACTTAGAAGTCGATGTAAAATCTCCTCTCCCACTCGCTCACATGTCTTCTCGATTCCATTATCTCTGCTTTCTTCAGCTCCACGTATCTGGAAAACAACCTTCTTCCAACAGCTTCTATTAGGACATCGTCCTCCATAGCATATTTCATGGCCTCCTCAAGGCTTCCCGGAAGGGTGTCAGTATCCCTGCTATGATATAAATTGTCCCCTCTCGGCTCTCCCGGATCAATTCTCCTCCTTATTCCATCTAGACCAGCAGCCAAGACTGTGGAGAATAGTAAGTATGGATTGCTCGTTGGATCGGGTGCTCTATACTCAATTCTGCATGAACCCTGCCCGTTGTATGATGGGATCCTCACAAGAGCAGATCTGTTCTTATATCCCCAGGATATGTAGACTGGTGCCTCAAAACCGGGAACTATCCTCTTATACGAGTTTACAGTAGGCGAGGCGAAGAAGGAAAGCCCTTTTGCATGGGCCAATAAGCCCCCTATGAACCACTTTGCATAATCGGATATATCGCTGTCATGATAGAACAAATTCCTGCTGCCTGAGAAAAGGCTCATGTGAATGTGCATCCCCGATCCGTTCACTCCCTCAAATGGCTTTGGCATAAAAGTAGCTCTCAATCCCATCGTTCTTGCAGCTTTTTTCACGGCCATCTTGTAGATCAATATGTTATCAGCTGTCCTAACAGCTTCATCAAACCTGAAGTTTATCTCGTTCTGGCCTGGTGCCACTTCATGGTGCATGAGCTCAATCTTTAAGCCCATTCTCTCCAGCTCCTCCGATAGCATAAGCCTGGCACTCATCATCTCATCAACGCTGTCAAAGTAAATTGATTCATCCGCAGGCTTATCCCCTCTCAGGAGGAAGAACTCGACCTCAGCTCCGACCATGAACTTTAGATCCATTTTAGCTATCTCATTAAGATTTCTTCTCAGGGTATATCTGGGATCCAGATCGGGCTGATCTGCTATCTCAGCCATTATAAAGCCCATTTTTCTTCCATCCAAGTTAATCAGCCTGAATGTGCTTTCATCCCCCTTTAGCACTATGTCGGATCTCTCTATATCCGTCATGCCGACAGAAGAGCCATCCACATCTATTCCGCTTGTGACAAGATCTTCAATGAGATCTCCTGATACAACAAAGCTTCTCAGCCTTCCCTGTATATCAGAAAAACTCACTATGCATCTCTCTACTTTTAATTCCTGCATAAAACTCAGCTAAACAGAAGAGATATATATTTCGCTGAAAAATCGAGGAGGAGGGGGCAAACTAATTCTCCTCTCAGGAGGAGGACGATGCCATCATTACTAAAACTTGGGTTTTTCCAGTAAAAGTTATATTTTGTCATTTCTTCTTTCAACATGCATGTCCTGAACTCAAAAGGGGAGATATACAGGACTGTATTCATCCCTTTGAAATCTATTAGAGCTGTAAACAGCACTTTAGCTGAGAAAATATTAATAGAGCTGTCAAAAGGTCCAAAATGTGCTGCAGATATAGCCAAATCGCTTGGAGAAGCTGAGCAGAAAGTTCACTATCACATGAGAAAGCTGAGGGATGCTGGTTTGATAAAAATATCCAGGACTGAGGAAAGAGGAGGCGGAACTGCCAAGCTATATGAGCTGGTTTCCGGAGTGATATCAGTTAAGCTCTCAGAGGAGAAGCCGATAAAGATCGGAGGAGTGAGGGATCCGGGAAACCTCAGGCCATTTATAGAGGAGGGAAGGCTTAACTCAATAATAGTGGTCGGAAGTCCTGAGCCTCATGGAAGGTATAGGGCACCCGCTTCCGATGGCTATGCTGCCATAGGCCTTGCTTTATACCTCGGAAGTTTTCTGGAGGAACAGAGAATCCCGGCATATAAACTGGACACACAGCTCAGGGAATCAGATTTGAAGGAGAATCTAATACTTGTTGGAGGTCCAAAAGCCAACACTGTATCGGATGAGGTCAATGGAAAGATGAAAGCATGGTTTGAGTACTCGGATGAGAGGAAGGAGTGGATCATAAGATCCCCTTGGAACTCGTATTTCGGAAAGGGCATAGGTGTTATAGCAAGGGGTAAAAACCCATTTAACGAGGAGAAAGAGGTACTTCTCCTAGCTGGAACAGGATTCAGGGGGAGTAGTGCGGCGATAATAGGGCTAAAGAAGTTCTCAGAACTTGTGAGAAAGGACTCAGCTCTAATAGTAAGAGGAATAGATGTTGATGGAGATGGAATAATGGATGATTGCGAGCTTCTAGAGACAATATAACAAAGTTATGGTTATAATCAAATTTTTATTAGATGCTATTTCATCAGAAAATTTTTATACTTTCGCTTTCAATTCGCTAGGTGAAGTTCATGAAGAGGGTCCTCACCTTTGAGGAGGGAGATTACGAGGATAACAAGCTGTTGGGAGGAAAGGGCGCCGGTCTTGCAATGATGACCCAGATGGGTCTGCCCGTCCCTCCAGGTTTCACCATAACGACAGAGGTCTGCAAGGAGTTCTACAAGAATGGAGAAAGGCTTCCTGATGGCCTAATGGATGAGGTGAAGGAGGGAATCAAGTACATAGAGAGAAAGACTGGAAAGAGGTTTGGGGATAAGGAGAACCCGCTTTTGGTATCGGTTAGAAGCGGAGCTGCTGTTTCAATGCCCGGAATGATGGACACAGTTCTAAACCTCGGAATAAATGATGAAATAGTAGAAGGTTTAGCTAAACAATCAGGAGACCTCAGGTTCGCTTACGATGCCTACAGAAGGTTCATACAGATGTTCGGACAGATAGTGCTCGGGATAGAGCATGAAAAATTCGAGAAGATAATGGATGAGGTGAAGGAGAGGTATAAGGCCAAGAGCGATGCAGAGCTTGGAGTGGAGGCATTAAAAGAGATTGTTGAGAAGTTCAAGGAGCTTGTAAAGAAGGAGAAAGGAGGATTTCCTGAGGATCCATGGAAGCAGCTGGAAATGGCTATAGAGGCCGTGTTTAGATCTTGGAACTCACCTAGAGCTGTATACTACAGGAAGGCAAACAAGATAACTCCGGATATAGCCGATGGAACAGCTGTAAATGTGGTTGCAATGGTATTTGGAAATATGGGGGAGAAATCTGCCACAGGGGTGCTTTTCACAAGGAATCCAGCTACAGGGGAGAATGAGCTGTACGGAGAGTATCTACCAAAAGCACAGGGGGAGGATGTAGTTGCCGGCATAAGGACACCGAAGGGCATAGAAGAGATGAAGAAAGAGTGGCCTGATGTTTATGAACAGCTCTATGATATGGCAAAGAAGCTAGAGAGGCTGAAAAAAGAGGTTCAGGACATAGAATTCACAGTGGAGAATGGGAAGGTATACCTGCTTCAGACCAGAAACGGAAAGATGAATGCCCTTGCAAGAGTTAGAACAGCTGTGGATATGTACAAGGAGGGCCTTCTCTCAAAGGAAGAGGCCATAGTGAGGGTAAAACCGGAGCACATACAGCAGCTTCTCTACCCAAGAATAGATGAGAAATCCAGACCAAAGCCAATAGCAAAGGGACTTGCCTCATCTCCGGGCGCTGTCAGCGGTCATGCCGTGTTTGATGCGGACACAGCTGTCAAATGGGCCGAGGAAGGAAAGGATGTGATTCTGGTCAGGGTGGAGACAAAACCTGATGATGTTCACGGATTCTATGCATCAAAGGGAATACTGACAAGCAGGGGTGGAATGACAAGCCATGCATCTGTTGTTGCTAGGGCAATAGGAAAGCCCTGTGTAGTGGGAGCTGAGAGCATAAAGGTGGATTATGACAGGAGATTGTTCGAGGTAAATGGAGTTGTGGTGAGAGAGGGAGATATAATAACAATAGATGGATTTTCAGGCGAAGTTTACCTAGGAAAAGTGAAAACTGTTGAACCCGAACTTCCAAGAGAGTTCTTCGAGGTACTGGAACTTGCCGATTCTGTGAGGAGACTGGGGGTCAGGGCAAATGCAGATACTCCTGAGGATGCCAGAATAGCGAGAAAGTTTGGTGCAGAGGGAATAGGTTTGCTGAGGACCGAGAGGATGTTCAGGGCTCCAGATAGGCTTGAGATATTCAGAAACGTTATAATGGCTTCTAGCAGCGAGGAGAGGGAGAAAGCCCTTGAAAAACTGGTGCCTCTGCTGAAGAAAGACTTCTTGGAGATGTTTGAGATTATGGAAGGACTTCCAGTTACCGTCAGGTTGTTCGATCCTCCTCTTCATGAGTTCCTTCCAAGCATAGAGGAGCTTCTCACCGAGATTTATGAGCTGAAAATGAGGGGAGAACATGAAAAAGCAAAGGAAAAGGAGAAGATGCTTAGCTTAGTGAAGAAGCTTGTGGAAGCCAATCCGATGATGGGACACAGGGGTGTGAGAGTCGGAATAACCCATCCGGAGATCTACAGAGCGCAGGTCAAGGCAATACTCGAGGCAGCTGCAGAGCTCATTATGAGAGGAAAGAACATAAAGGTTCAGATAATGATACCTCAAGTGGCAGATGTCAACGAGATAAAGTATGTGAAAGAGCACTGCATAGAGCCTGCTAGGGAGGATGTCGAGAAAAAATATGGGATAAAAGTGCCCTTTAAGGTAGGAACAATGATAGAAGTTGTCAGAGCATGCCTAACAGCTGATGAGATAGCCCAAGAGGCCGAGTTCTTCAGCTTTGGAACAAACGACCTCACTCAGGGAGTGTTCACATTCTCAAGGGATGATGTTGAGGTGAAGTTCATGGCAGACTACTTGGAGAAAGGCATACTTAAGTTCGATGTGTTCGAGAGAATAGATGAGAAAGGCGTCGGAAAGCTGATGGAGATGGCTGTCAAAATGGGAAGATCCACTAGACCCGATCTCGAGATAGGAATATGCGGTGAGCATGGAGGAGATCCCAGCTCAATACACTTCTGCCACAAGATCGGGCTAACATATGTCAGCGCATCTCCTATGAGAGTTCCTATTGCTAGGCTTGCGGCAGCTCATGCAGCTGCGTATGAGAAGGGGATACTGCCATCGGTGTACTGAATGAGGCGTCAAGTAGAGGGAGTTCCTCCACGCAGGACGGATAGAGGCCTCATCTGGATACCATTCTTTGAGCTCAGAGGGAGAAGAAAAATATGGTTTGACGCCTATTTCTCCTCTTTTTTGGATAAGAAGATCAGAAGAGCAGCTTTGATGAAGAAGCCGGAGGGAACGTCTATCGTTATTCCATCTGAGAGTGATATTGTGCTGAGTCCATGCACAGAGGATGCTGAAAAGTTGATCCATGAATGCTATGCTGAGGCTATTGAAGTGATAAGATCGGAAAGAAGGAAGCTAAGAGAGAGCATTGGGATAACAAGGACTTTGGAATCAATAATAATTCCAGGAAGAAGGATATTGGAGCAAAGCAGGGATGTAGCAGAAGCTAACTGGTCAAAAGCTATAGTTGAAGAGGTTTTTGGACATGATATTCACTTAACCGTGGAGAGGGTAGTATGGGTCCCATTTTTGCTGGAAAAGGGAAAGATGCTGAGAGGAAGCGATGGAACTGAGGACAAGGCGTATACTGGGTTACTGGAACTGGATAAGACCTTCAGGGATGAGATAACCAGGCTGACAGGGGCTATTGCAGAAAGGAGAAAGCTATAGAGAGGGATAAACTCAAATTTCTCCACAAAAAGTATTAAAAATTTCCTTTTGATTGCTGGGTGTGAATGTCGGGGATCTTCTCAGAAAAGCATCCGAAGCTCTCGGCCCGAGCATACATGATGTGCTTAAATTCCATCTCAGGAAAAATCTAGGAGAGGATCCCTTCCTTGTTGTGGAGAAAAATCCAAGAAGATTTCTAGATGCTCTTATGCTGACAGCGGGAAGTGAAAATGCCGTGGTATATCTGAAGCTTCTCTGCATACAGTTGAATAAAATGGGTATAAATATAAATGAAACAGAATTCATAAATGCATTTAAGGAGAGGAAGCCCGATAAGCTCAAAAAAGCACTCGGATCGACTTAAGGTGTCAGAATGCTTTACTTTCTGATGACAACGGGAAAATGTAACCTGAAGTGCTCTTATTGTGGTGGAAGCTTTCCTGAAGCTGTCGTTCCTTGGAGAGAGCAGTTTTCATTGGAAGATCTGGAGGAGTTTATAGAGCCAAACTCAACAATAGCCTTCTATGGAGGTGAGCCCCTTCTAAACTCAGCCCTCATAAAGAGGGTGATGGACAGAATAGAGGCCAGGTACATAATCCAAACAAACGGAATTTTGAAGAGGCAGCTGCAAGAGTTGCTTCTGAGAGCTCGAATGGAACTTGGACAGATCTTCCCACTATGAGCGAGAGGATAAGGAAGCTGAGTGCTAAGGTCTTTAAAATAGATGGAAGGTGGTTTTTAGTATCCTATCCAGTTGAGTTATTTGAGTTAGGAAATATGCCTCAAATATGGAGCTCTATAGCTGGAAATATATTTGGCATGAAAGCTGTTTCAAGATTGAGGCTTGAGGATGTATTCTGGCCTAAAGATATTGTAAGATCATTTAAAGGGCCAAAATTCGGCCTGAACGGGGTAAAAAATATTATGAAAGTCGAGAAAAGGCCGATACTGGCTACAGTTCCGAAGCCAAAGGTTGGGATGACATCAGAGGAGCAGGCGGAAGCTGCATATGAGATCTGGTGCGGTGGGGTTGATCTGCTCAAAGATGATGAGAACCTCACCTCACAGAGCTTTAACAGATTTGAGAAGAGGATAAGGCTGATGATGGAGATGAGAAGGAAGGCTGAAAAGGAGACCGGAGAGAAGAAGTCCTATCTGGTGAACATAACAGCTCCATATGAGGAGATGAAGAGAAGGTTGAGGCTCGTTGCTGATTATGGAAATGAGTTCGTGATGGTGGACATACTGACAGCTGGCTGGTCTGCTCTTCAGTCAATCAGGGATCTGGCTGAGGAGAATGGGCTTGCAATACATGCTCATAGGGCCTTTCATGCAGCATTTGACAGAATAAGGGAGCATGGGGTATCGATGAAAGTAGTTGCTGAAAGCGCAAGGTTGATTGGAGTTGATAATATCCACATAGGCACTGTGGTGGGAAAGCTCGAATCCCCACTAGAGGAGGTTATGTCCCTCATAAAGATAATAAGGGATGAGAAAGTTGAGGAAAACTGGGATATGAAGCTCCTGAGAAAGGACTGGCTTGATATAAAACCAGTTATGCCAGTTAGCTCTGGAGGCCTTCATCCGGGCTTGATACCTGAGATAATGAGGATATTCGGAGGGGATGTGATAATACAAGCAGGAGGAGGAGTTTTAGGCCATCCAGATGGACCAAAAGCAGGAGCTAAAGCCCTTAGGCAGGCAATGGAGGCAGTGCTTGAGGGCATGGATTTGGAAGAGTATGCTAAAAAGCATCAGGAGCTCAGAAGAGCGCTTGAAAAATGGGGTTATATGAAGCCCGTTTGATCTATGGATATCTGCTTTTATATCCTATTTTCCTGAGAAAGTCCATTCTTTCTCTTTTGTTGTTTTCATCCTCCACTCCAAGCGGAGTCTCCCCATCTATGACTCCAAGAACACCCCTTCCATCACCCACATCTATCACAGCTATTTTCAGCTTGTTGGCTGTGGCTGCATAAACACAGGCAACTTCACTTAACCCCTTTATCCTGTTGAGGACGTTTATGGGCCATGCATCCTTTATTATCACCACAAATACATGACCAGCGCCTATTCTTTTAGCCCTTTCAACAGCTTCTTTTTCAAGGTCTGGATCGTTTCCAGCGTGCCTTATCAACCTAGGACCTGAGGACTCATTGAATGCTATCCCGAACTTTATCGACGGGCATGACTCAACCAAAGTCTCGTAAAGGTCCTCAACAGTCTTTATGAAGTGCGTCTGTCCAACTATTATGTTGGTTCCCTCAGGAGGGCTCACATCAACTACCTCTATCCGCCACTGCATAGGGCTTTTTGCTATTATCAACATAAATACTTTACGCCCGTCTGCATCCACCTAAAAGTTTTTAATAACTTCTTGGAAGCTGTATGAAATGTCCTATCAGGTTGCAGTGATAGGAGCGGGACCATCAGGCTCAATAGCAGCCTATATATTGGCTGAGAAAGGATATAAAACAGTGCTTCTGGAGAGAAAGAAATTTCCTAGAAAGAAGACTTGTGCAGGTGGTCTAACTTACAAAGTTGAGGGACTGCTTAAATCCATAGGAATAGAGATGAGCGAGCTTCCGATAGAGAGAGTTTTCGAGAGAGTGAAGGTAATGGGATATGGCAAGGAGATAGAGGTTGAGATGGATCCATGGGTGATATCCACTACAAGCAGGAGCTTATTCGATAAAAGCCTAGTCGATATTGCTGTCTCCTCCGGAGTTAACTTTCTAGATGGAAGTCCTGTCACTGAAGTGAGGAGAAAAGATGGAATTTTCGAGCTTTTAGCAGGATCCAAACTCGAGGCAGAGAGGCTTGTAATAGCTGAGGGAGCTGTTCCTCTTATATCAAGAAAGCTCGGTATTAGAAATTTCTGGCCAAAAGGGGAGGTAATACTCGCGCTAGAGGCTGAGAGAAAGGGAGATTTCAAGGATATAGAGTTCAGGATGGATGCCGTGGAGATGGGATATGGATGGGTCTTCCCTAGAAATGGAAAAGCCAGTGTTGGAGTCGGGGGAATGTCAAATCCAGCTGAGATAAGAAGAAGATTTCAGGAGATGTTTGGCTCTGATGGAATCTCAGCTGGGATGATACCGATAGTGGGAAACAGGAGATTGGAGGCTGAGGGAGTGTACCTAGTTGGGGATATAGCGGGTCTGGCTGATCCTATGACAGGAGAGGGAATATACTATGGGATGAAAAGCGCGGTTGAGGCTGCAAAAGCATTGACCGAGGGAAAGAGTTACGAGGATTTGATGAAACCAATTATAGAGGATTTATCCCTCAGAAGAAGGGTAGCATCTATAGTTCTCCCCAAGATGAGGAGGTTCTTCCTCCTCATGGTCGATAAAGAGGAGATAGCTGAGAGATTTACTTGGGCCTCTGCCGGAAAGATTTCATTCAGGGATTTCATAAAATGGGTTGTATTCAGATTTCCAAGCTTGGTTCCTAGCCTTTTGAGAGCTCTTCTATGAGGATGTCTGCCATTTTCGTCCTTCTGTTAACAAGAAGAACAAGAAGCAATCCCTCCCTTGCCACAAAATCGATTATCTCATCAGCAGATGAGGGATCCTCCTTGACCTTAATGGCCTTATCTCCTATAAATCTGGCAACAGAGCTCGAGGCAGGACCGCTCACGAATATCCTTCTCACCCAATCCAGCTTGGAGAAATCCCTGAGAAAAACGGAGAAAACAGCAGTTCTGTCCCTTCTATCTCCTCTTAAGTTGGCAGATATCGCTATCTCCATGTTGTACTTTTTTCTGAGATAGTTCAGGACTATCTCAGCGCTATCAGGATCGTTTATCTTAGCCCCATTGTACCAAAAAAGACTTCTGCTTTTTCTAGCACTGAACATCTCATCCAATCTCTTAAGCATATCCTTCTTCTCATCATAATCCATTCTCTCACCAAAAACATGCATTAGGACTGCTTCTGCTATTCCAACAGTTTCCGAGCCAGGAATTTCGTAATCCTCAGCCTTTACATAACTTGCTCCAATTTTTTCAGCCCCCTTTTTCAGTATTTCTCCTATTTCCTGCCTTTTCTCTCCACTTATCACAGTTTTTATCGGTTTGACAAAGGATGAGCAGAAGGATCTGGCTATCTCCTCTCTTTTTTCACCCAAGAATTCGGTGTGATCCAGTCTCACATTTGTTATTATGACGATATCGGGCTTTACCATTAAATTGAATGCTCTCATCGTATAGGGAGTTATTGCTTGATTCTCTACTATTATTATATCATAATTAGATTTAATAATATCAAGGTTCTCATACAAAACAGATTTCGGTCTTTCCACTATCTCCCTCTCGGTATTGTCCCTCACTACCGCCCTCTCTCCTGTGGTTTTCGATATAACACTCAATCCCTTCGATCTTAGCATGTCATGCAGCATGTTAACAGTGGTCGTTTTTCCTCTTGTCCCTGATACCGAGATCCTCATAGAAACAACCTCATGAGAGAATATAGGGTGTATGATAAAAGAAAAGTAATCACGAAAAGAAGGGCAGTTCTTGCTTGATCCCTGCTTGAATGGGCATCATATGCCATCTGTCCAGAGAGAGTGCCCAGCAGGATGGAAAGAGAATCGGATGCTGTTATAGAGTATGGGAGCATTATTGTGGCTGATAGGATAAGTTGTATGTGGAAAACTCTCATACCATACACCAGAAATCTCCTGAAAATCAACTCACCTACTAGAAGAGAGATAAGGAATGATAGCAAAAACAAGATGCCAAATGCAGGTCTCTCAAAGGAGTATATTGCTCCAACAACTGGATAGGGAACTAAGTTCCTTATATTCCATCTCCTATAAGCTAGATAAGATGCAGATGTTGCTAACAGCACCAACAGGTACTCAGGTAGCATAGTCATTCGGAAAGAAGAACTTGTATTTTACGGTATCTGTTATAGATTTGCCTTGTTATAGGAACGATGTAAAATAAATTTAGTAAAAAAATAAATTTGGTAAGTCCATCTAAGGAAAAATTTTTAAGCTATAGAGGTATTGATTTCTTGGCCTCAAGAGGAGGGGTTATTATGGCGGAGAAATTAAATCCTTGGTTAAATGCCCTGAAGCAGTTGGATAAGGCTGCAAAGGCCATAAACTTGGATCCGGGCTATCACCAGATCTTGGCTCATCCAAAAAGAGTCCTAGAAGTGGAGCTTCCAGTTAGGATGGATGATGGCTCGATAAAAGTCTTTGTGGGATGGAGAGTGCAGCACAACGATGCAAGAGGTCCATGCAAAGGAGGGATAAGGTATCATCCCGACACAGATGTGGATGAAGTAAAAGCCCTAGCGATGTGGATGACTTGGAAGACAGCTGTGGTGGACATACCCTATGGAGGTGCTAAAGGAGGGGTAAGGGTTGATCCAACTAAGCTCAGCAAGGCTGAGCTTGAGAGATTGACTAGGAGATATGCTTATGCCATAGCTCCTATAATAGGGGTTGACATCGACATACCGGCACCAGATGTCTACACAAATCCACAGACAATGGCTTGGATAATGGATACGTACAGCATGATAAAGGGATATCCTGAGCCGGGCGTGATAACAGGGAAGCCACTTGAGATAGGGGGAAGTGAGGGAAGAGAGGAAGCCACAGCAAGAGGGTTGCAATACGTGACCGAGGAGGCAATAAGGGTGATGAAGATTGAACCAAAGAAGGCAAAGGTAGCTGTACAGGGATATGGAAATGCTGGATACTTCTCAGCTAAGTTCATGCATGAACTTGGAATAAAGGTTGTCGCTGTGAGTGACACAAAGGGAGCTATATACAATCCAGATGGCCTCGATCCCGACAAGGTCTTGGAGCACAAGCAAAAGACTGGAACCGTTGCCGGCTTTCCAGGCTCCACTCTCTTGGATAAGGATCCAGTTAAGGCAAATGAAAAGCTGTTAGAGCTAGATGTAGATATCCTCATACCCGCTGCTGTGGAGAATGTGATAACGGACAAGAATGCCGATAACATAAAGGCAAAGCTTATAGTGGAGGCTGCAAATGGCCCAACAACACCTGAAGCTGATGATATACTGCATGAAAGAGGTATAACAATAGTGCCGGACATACTCTCAAATGCGGGTGGTGTGACAGTAAGCTACTACGAGTGGATTCAGGCAAGGACTAGGGAGTGGTGGGACATAGAGACTGTGAGGAAGAAGCTCAAGGCTAGGATGGCAAAGTCATTCAACGATGTGTACAACATGCACAAGGAGCTAAAGGTCGATATGAGAACTGCAGCTCTAGCTCTTGCAGTGAAGAGAGTTGTAAGGGCCATGGAACTGAGGGGCATCTGGCCCTAAAACTTTTTATTCTTCCTTCTCTCCCTTTTTTATGCTTTACCTCTCCAGAAAAGATGTGGAATCCCTTGGAATAAGCATGAAGGAGATAATATCCGTTGTGGAGGCTGGGCTGAGGGAGAAGGGTTATGGAATGGTGGAAATGCCCCCTAAGCCGGGAATACATCCTAGACCTGATTCGTTCATACATGCAATGCCAGCTTACTTGAAAGGGATGGATTTAGCAGGGATTAAATGGGTGGCAGGATATCCAGAGAACAGGAAAAAAGGACTTCCATACATAACAGGCCTTTTCATACTTAACGATCCAGATACAGGTATCCCGCTGAGCGTCATGGATGCGTCTTGGATAACTGCAATGAGAACAGGTGCTGTAACAGCTATATCCGCAAAATATCTTGCCAGAAAGGAGTCCAAAATCCTAGGAATAATAGGATGTGGTGTTCAGGGAAGAAGCAATGCTGAAGCACTTTCTGCAATTTTCGACCTGAGCGAGATAAGGGCATATGATGTAAACCCAGATGCGGCAGAAAAGTACAGGAAAGAGATTAAATTCAAGCTCGGAATCGATGTAAATGTGATGAAATCTCCTAGGGAGGCAGTGGAGGGATCTGACATAGTGGTAACAGCAGGCCCCATACTAAAGGATCCAAAACCAGTTATAGAAGCCGAATGGTTCAAGAACGGGGGATTTGCTGCGCCGCTAGATTTCGACTCCTACTGGAAACCCAGTGCTATGCACTCCATGGACAAATTTGTAACAGATGATAAAAATCAATTAATGTACTATAAAAGTATAGGTTACTTTAGGGAAATACCTGAAGTTTACGCTGAACTGGATGAGATAGTGGTGGGGAAAAAGCCGGGAAGAGAAAGCGATTCCGAGAGGATTATGGCGATGAACCTAGGCTTGGCAGTACATGATGTGGTGGTAGCAGATCTAATATACAGAAAGGCTAGAGAAATGGGAATTGGAACGGAACTGGAGCTTTAAGAGATAACACAAGCGGTCCATCCACAGTCAAGGCATTTTACACAATCCTCCTCATATATCAATCTATCGCTCCCGCACTCAGGGCATTTTTCCACATTGTTCTTCACCACTGGAGTAGGCAGAACCATTTTCACCTCTTTTTTCTGCCTTCCCATCGAGGGCATCTCGATTCCCAGCTCCTTCATGATATCCAAGGTTCTGTTCTCTATTGACATCACATATTCCCCTTTTCTCTGGGATGGTGTCACCAAGACCTGTGCAGCCTTAGATCCATCTCTGTATATTGTCACTCCTTTCGCCCCCAGCTTGTAAGCAAATAGATATGCCTTCTCGACATCCTCGATAGTCACCCAGGAGGGCATGTTTATCGTCTTGCTCACAGCAGCACAGATCCACTTAGCTATCTCAGCCTCAGCTCTGACGTGATCCCACCAAGGTATATCGTAGGCCACCAGGAAAACCCTTTTCAGATCCTCATCTATATCAAGTCCCTGAAGAGATCCGCCATTATCTGCTATTTTCTTCATCAAGGAATCATTGTACATGCCTCTTCTCTTCAACTGTCTTTTCAACTCCTCATCGACATAAAAGAACTCTCCTGCTGTCACCTTTTTCTCATATACGAGTGCAAATTGAGGCTCAATTCCACTGGATACATCTGCTATCATGGATATAGAGCCTGTTGGGGCTATTGTTGTCACCTCAGCATTTCTTATGCCATTTCTCACCTTCTCTGCCAAGGATTGCCAATCGAGAGTCCACCATTCTCTGTGATAAAATCCCTCCACTGGCATATCTCCCTTCACATATCCAGATTTTTCAAAAAGCGGGAAAGGTCCTCTTTCCTGAGCTAATTCTGCGGATTCCTCCATTGCATAATATGTTAAGGTCTCGGCAATCCTCCTCATGAAGGAGAAGCCCTCCTCACTGTTATATGGTATGCCCAGTGCATAGAGGGTATCTGCAAGCCCCATAACCCCCAATCCTATCTTTCTGGTCATCTTAGTCTTCTCCTCTATCTCCTTCACAGGGAACTTGTTCACATCTATTATGTTGTCCAAGAACTTAGTAGCCAATTTTATGTCCTTAGAGAACTCATCCCAGTTGAAATGAGCTCCCTTCTCATTGTAATCTATATAGTAGTAGAGATTTATGCTTCCTAAATTGCAGGACTCATGAGGATACAGGGGCTCCTCCCCGCATGGGTTCGTTGATTTTATGTCTCCCAAAGCCTCTCTCAATATGTTTCTCCTGTTTATGTTATCGGCAAATAAAACACCAGGATCCCCTGTTTTCCATGCCATCTCAGCTATTCTTCTAAAGAGCTCTCTTGGGTTTATAGTCCCCCATACTTCTCCATTTCTAGGATTTATCAGTGGATATGGCTCATTCTTCTCATAGTACTGCCAGAATTCCTCTGTTATCATCACAGAGATGTTGAAGTTCTCATATTTTCCTGGTTTGGATTTACATTCTATGAACTTAAGTATGTCAGGGTGCCAGACCTCAAGTATTCCCATGTTGGCTCCTCTTCTCCTGCCTCCCTGCTTTACAACATCCGTTATAACATCTATTATCCTCATGAAGGAGACAGGCCCGCTCGATCTTCCTCCAGTTGACATAACTATGTCCCCTTCTGGCCTGAGTTTTGAGTAGTTTATCCCTATACCTCCTCCGCTTTGGAATATCTTGGATGCCTCGACTGCCGCTTTCATTATAGAGTCCAAACTGTCCTCCATATCTAGGACAAAGCATGCAGAAAGCTGAGAAAGTCTAGTTCCTGCGTTAAATAATGTTGGAGAGTTGGGCAGGAATCTCAACTCAGCCATCAACGAGAAATATCTCCTGAAGTCCTCTATATGATCGTTAAACTCCCCTGAAATAAGCATATTCCAGAACTCAGACCAGCTTACTCTCATCTTTCCAGCTGAATTAAGCTCATCATAGAGGCTCTTCATCCTCTCTAAGTGGTACTTGTTCCACTTGAACTCATCCCCCAATCCGACTTTTCCATCCCACTCATCTGGATTGAACTCCTCCTTCTCATGTATTTTTTCTCCTCCACTCTTGTTGAAAATTCTTTTATCGTACAAGATATCCGGTATAACCACAAGAGCTGCGACTCTCGTGAACATTCCCTTTGGATCCTCCAGAAGCTTTCCATCAGGCCCTTTCTGCAGGTATCTGTTCACTAGAAGCCTTATTGCATTGAGAGATAATTTCTTATCAACATCATCCACGTAATCCTTGCCTAGAAGGAGCATTTTCTCCCTTCTTATGTTCTCCCTCTCCTTTCTGTACAATATGTATCCCTTGGCCACCTGATACAAACCGTACTTCACCAAGCTAAGCTCCACGATATCCTGTATCTCCTCCACATGAGGCGGATTCTCATCGCTGTATCTTTCCTCTATGATTTTCAGCACGTATGAGACTGCTTTCTCCAAAGCCTTCTCATCATAGTATCCGACATCAAGCATAGCAGCTTTTATAGCTCTTCTTATTCTTTCCACGTCGAATGGGACTTTTCTTCCATCCCGTTTTATCACATAATTTACCTTGAATGTCATCAAGAAATTGCATGCTATATCCCTCTATAAACTCTTCTATTTCCTTTCAGCTCCGGATTTTCTCTAGTCTATCTCATTGCCGGAAATAGCTTTTTTATCCCGACTAAATCGTTGAATGAGGTCTACTTGCTTGAGAAGAAGGATAAATTATGCTAGCTTCTTGGAAAGGGGTCCTTGATTGTCATATGTAATAATTTCGCCCTTTCAAGGAAGAAAGAAGGATTGATAGATTGCAGTTGCAGTAAAGAAGATAATTTCAAGAGATAATGATGAGAGATTCACGCTAAAAGATAAACAGAAGAAAGATAACAGTACTGAAATTTATCTTCTGATAACCTCTTTAAAGCAGCTCAGGAATATAAAAGGCTTTTAGACAAAATTAAGAGATCTAATGCCTCCTCTCCAAAGAACAATCTTTGCAGCCAGTTCCTCAGGAGTATCTGCATAGAATACTGGACCCGTTTTTCTCTCGTCAAATGCGTCTGGAAATGCTTTCTCAAGTTTATCTGTTGTTCTTCCCGTATTCCTCAGAATAAACACAGGCTTTCCATAAGAGTAGGCCATTAAAGCTTCTATAACTGTCCCAACTTCTCCCCCTAGAACTGCCAGAACATCAGAACTTCTCACTAGAATGACGCTTCTCCCCTTGTAATCCAAGCCTGTATCTATCTTTATGAAATTATCATCCTCAGGTACTCTTTCCAACGGGTCATGTGGTAGGAAGAAGATAACTTGAAGCCCTCTTCTCCTTGCAGCTTCTGCTACATCCCTCATAAGCCCCCAATATCCTCCAAGAAGAATTCTTACATCTGCAGGAAGTGCCTCAACAAATCTCCTTGCTCTTTCCGGATCAGATCCAGAGCCGTGAGCTGCTACTCCAACATGGAACTTCATAGCAGAAAGAGGATAAAAGAGTTATAAAAGGCTCCTCATTGAGATCTTGATGGGATACAAAGCATACTTTGTTGACATGGATGGAGTGATCTGGGTCGGCAGTAAGATAATAGAGGAGGCTGTCAGGGCTGTAAACATCCTACATGAGAGGGAAAAAATAGTGATATTCCTCACAAATAACTCCACAAGGAGCAGAACTAGCTATGTCAAAGCTCTCTCAGATGCAGGGATAAAGTGGGCTTCAGAGAGGCAAGTGGTGAGCAGTGGCTACGCCACAGCGCTGTACTTGAAGAAGCTATATGGAGGAGGAAAGGCATATGTTGTGGGGGAAAGTGGACTCATGGAGGAGTTAATCTCTCAGGGATTTGAGATAGCTGAGCCTGAGGATTGCTGGGATAAGGTGGATTTTGTAGTAGTTGGGATGGATAGGAAGTTCGATTATGAAAAGCTGTGGAATGCGATGACTGCTGTGAGAAATGGTGCTGTTTACATTGCAACAAACATGGACCCAACGTTTCCCTCTGAGAGGGGGCTTGCTCCCGGAGCAGGTGCGATAGTAGCAGCGATATCGACAGGAGCTGGAAAAAGCCCTGATATTGTTGTCGGCAAGCCCAGCAGGATAATGTTCGACATAGCTGTTGAAATAGCTGGAACTTCCAATGCGCTGGTGATAGGAGATAGGCTTGACACCGATATAGTAGGAGCGAAATCTGCTGGCTTGGACTCCCTTCTTGTGCTCACTGGTGTTACTAAACCGGATGATTTGAAGAAATCTGATGTAAAGCCGAACTACGTTCTAAACAGTCTTATTGATATATTGAATATAATTTAGATATTTCTAGAATGACATTATATAACTTGTTTAACATCCTTACCTCCATGAAAAATGAAAAGATCCAGTACATCCCTCTCATCTTCTCCAGCGAGAAGAGGATTCACCTTATCCCCAACTTCCGATGCTACTTGACACTATCTCAAAATCCTCATACTTTATTTCCTTCAGGACGACGAGAACATTACTCTCATAGACCTCATCATCCGGACTTGAAAGTGAAATAACCCTCACTAACCTATCCGAGAGGGCATCAGCTTTTTGCAGCTTGGACAGTACGTGTTTTCTCCGGGATCTCCAGGGACATTTCCGCTGTACACGTAGCGAAGCCCCTCCTCAACAGCTATATCCCTAGCTCTCCTTATTGTGGCCACAGGAGTTGAGTGAATCTTCATCCTGTAAGCAGGGTAATACCTTGAGAAATGGACTGGAGTATCAGGGCCTAGTTTATCAAAAACCCACTTTGAAAAAGCTCTTATCTCCTCCTCGCTGTCATTCAAAGTTGGTATTATCAAATATGTGAGCTCAACGTGCTTTTTCTCATCTTTCAATCTTTCAACAGTCTCTAGAACAGGCTTTATGCTTGGAGCTTTTGCCACGTCTCTGTAAAATCTGTCTGTGAAGGCTTTTACATCCACATTAGCTGCATCTATATAGTTTTTCAGTAAATCAAATGATTCCTCGCTCCAGTATCCATTTGTGACGCTCAGATTCAGAATTCCCTCCTGTTTTGCCAGCTTTGCCGTGTCAAGCACCCACTCTATGCTGACTATAGTCGGCTCATTGTATGTATAGGCTATGCTTCTTGCCTCCAACTCCTTTGCCTGTTTAACTGCATCCTCAGGGCTCAAAGGAATTAGCCAGGAGAACTTCTCAGGATCGGCTTGAGAGATCTGCCAGTTCTGGCAGTGCTCGCATTTTAGATTGCATCCAACTGTTCCTATGCTGTATGCCCATGATCCTGGCCAGAAGTTGAAAAAAGGCTTCTTTTCTATTGGATCAAGTGCCACAGAGCTGACAAATCCATAATTTACCTCATATATCTTTCCATCTACATTTATCTTGCTCTTGCAGAGACCCTTAAATCCCTCAGGTATTATGCACTTTCTTGGGCATGCAAGGCACTGAACTTTGTCATCCACCTTCCTCTGAAGCCTTAGTTCAACCCTCCCCTTTTTCATGCGGCCTCCTCCTTAATTTTCTCCTCCTTAATCTCCTTCAGCTGTGATTTGTACATCTGTATTATCTCATCCTCAGTTGTGGCATCCTCAGGCCCCTTATCATCTCTCCATCTTCCAGTGAACCTTGGAAATCTTATTGCAAGTCCGGATCCCTTTCTTATTGAGTTAAAACCGCATGTGTGCACAGGGCTTAGCGTTATCTCATCTCCTATCACCTCGAGCACTATCTTCGGCTGGAACCACACATCTGCCTCTATCTTGCTCTCAACACTAGGATCCTTTACCTCAGTTACGTACGGCTTGAATATCTCCGGTAGTCTGCCCAGATCCTCATCCGTGAAGCCAGATCCCATCTTACAAACTGTCTTGTACTTGTCCTCCTTTGGATCATATACTGCCATGAGAAGGGCACCATAAGTTCCAGCTCTCTTCCCTCTCCCCATGAAAGCTCCCACTGCGACGAGATCAACGGGTTCTATCATCTTGCTTATGTAGCTCCTCTTCAGCTTTATCCAATTCCATCCCCTTGTCCCAGCTTGATATCTTGAATTTGGATCCTTTATAACTAATCCCTCCATTCCCTTCTCAACAGCTTCCTCAAAGAATGCCTCTAGCTCCTGCAAATTGCTGTCTATCTCCCTGTAGACCACCTCTCTTATGTTCCCCTCCTTTGGAACTATACTCTCCAGTATCTTCCTTCTCTCCCTTAACGGGAGATTTATGAGGCTTTTTCCATCCAGATAGAGTATATCGAATACATAGGTGACAGCTGGATACTGTTCCATTGCCTCCTCGACTCCATACTTTCTCCTTCTATGCATTAACTCTTGGAAGGGAAGTATCTCTCCAGTATCTGGATTGACAGCAACAGTTTCAGAGTCAAGGATCATATCCCTTCCCACAAAGGTTTTTAAGGCATCTCTGACATCTGGGTAAGGAGCGGTTATGTCCTCAAGCCTCCTTGAGAATAGCTTAACTCTTCCATCCTTCCATATGTGAATCTGCATCCTCTCCCCATCATACTTGTGCTCAGCATACATTTTCGGTATTCTCTCAATAACTTCCTCGGCAGATTTCACCCTTTGAGCTAGCATCGGCCTTATTGGAACCCCCAAAGTAACATCTATCTCCTCCAGACCTTTCTCCTTCTTCTCAGCGACAGCTCTAGCTATCCTTCCTATATCTGGGTATATGTTGTATTTCTCCTCAAGAAGACTCCTCCTCTCCCTTGAGCCTAAATAAGCTTCAGCAAGGGCATCGAGCAGGGTCATATCCTGAACTCCAAGTCTAAGCCTTCCCATGACTATCCTAGCTATATATCTTGCCTCTATAGGCTCGGAATCGCTCAGCAATCCTGCAAATGTCCTTATCTTTATGTCTTGGGAATCAGAACCAGTTGCCCTAGCTATTTTAAGAAGCGAGCTGAAAACTCTATCTAATGTCAGCTCCTCCTTCCCAAATAGGGAAGGCCTCTTGCCTACAGCCCATTCAGCGAGCTTTCCTATATCCCCTATCCTTTTATACTCCTTTGATATTGTCTGCTCGCTGATGCCTGAAGCTATTGATATAGCCCTGAGCGCGAGCTTCTCACCCAGCCCCAGCTCCAACCCCTCATAATCTGGAGCTATTTTCCCAAGCGTGAGATAGGCTATTTTCTCCGCTTCATCCGGATTTGCCTCAAGGAAAAGTCTCTTCAGGATATCTATCATCTCAAGCCTTCCTGATATCTCCTCAAGCTTGCTGTAACACTCTGCCACTCTTATGAACTTCATTCCACAGCCACCTCTCTAAATCCCTTAGGCTTTATCTTAGCTGTTATCTCAAGCACTCCTGCTGTAAGCTTGGCCTTGACAGTATCAGGATCTATCTCGACTGGAAGATCGATTCTTCTGTAATAATGTACATTTCTCTTTCCTATTATAGCGAAAGCCCTTACTATAACTGTTTTTTCGCTTACCTTGAGCTCTAAATTCTTCTTTTCAACTCCAGGGATGTCCATGCTGAGCTTTATAGTATCCATCATCACCTTCAAATCGGCAAGGGGCTCAACAACCTCCTCATGTTCCGGGAAGTAATACTTCATGTTATCACCCTATATAACCCGCAGGCTTCTGAGCAGCCTGAACCTGCCTCATGAGTTCCCTCATTTTCAATCTTATTGCATTGGATTCATTTATCAGAGGTTGTGTGTCTATTTCTATTTTTATCAATGGTTTTATTGCATCTATTGCCGCAGCTGCAGCACCCGGATCTGGATAAGATGGAAAACATTCAACTAGTACTGTTATCGCAGGAATTCCCCTGTAATTTGCCTCCTTCAGGAAATGAGCTATATGACCTGATATATAGCCAGATGGAAGGGGGTCTGCCTCTATGCTTGATGCCAGCTCTTTTGCTTTATCGTTATTATATACTTTATAAACAGAGGGTTTCTCCTTCTCCAGCCTGTTCTCAACAGCCAATCCCTCGACCATTATCACTAGCTTTCCTTTTTTCTTGGAGAACCAGTCGAGAGTGAACGTTATCAGCTCGGCTATGGACTGAGGAGGAAGTGCCACTTCATCGATCATCACATATATGCCCTTGGTGTAATATATATTTATAGGTTCTATTGCCATTCCATCCAGCAGCTTCACTACTGGAGGGAAGTTCCTAGAGTCAACTTTAGCCGCTCTTTTCATGTTGGCCTGCCTCACCATGTAGTCCGATGATATCGCACCGACTAGACCATTCCCAGGAAAACCCAGAAGCAGGACATCTCCCTCCTCCTCGGACAGCTCCACTATCTCAACCGACAAGGAATCACCCTTCTCTAACTATTGGGGAAATTTACTATATATACTTTGTTCTGAGATTCACTGAGCATGAAATAAAGAAAGCTTCAGGCAGGGAGGGTTGGACCAAGCAGATCGAACTTCCTTGTAGAAAAGTACTGCTGAAAGCGATAACAAAATTTACAAGCTAATATACTATTATACTATTTATTATGGTCCTATAACTAGTGGTCTCATCTCAGCAAGAGCCATTGCTATCTTCTTTCTTGCATTGTAAAGAGATCTCCAAAGAGTTCCTCTGGATATTCCCATTCTTTTTGCAGCCTCCTCCTGAGTTAACTCCTCCAGATATACCAATCTGAATGACTCGACCTCATCTGGAGTTAGGTATATCGGCTGTCCCTCCACAATTCTGCCATCCGGAAGGGATGGCAGAAAGGCAAAGGGGCCCCTCCAGAAAGCTATGTTTCTGGGCTTCACCGGTCTTCCGGGACCTCTTCTCCTCCTCCAGCAGTGCATATGATCATCAGTTATGATTTTATTCAAAAAGCTTTCCTGCTTAACTGGGTGTTGTAATTGGATGCCAGAGAATCTTATGAGAAAATTTTCTCCCTCATGAGGGAACATCATAACTGGTTTGATTCCTCAATACCACTTATAGCAAGCGAAAACGTGACAAGCTGGGCTGTTAGGGAGGCGTTGATCTGCGATTTCGGCCACAGATATGCAGAGGGATGGGTGGGAGAGAGGGTATATGCAGGCACCAAATATCTTGACCAAGTTGAGATAATTGCAATGGAGCTTGCAAAAGAGCTTTTCAGAGTAAAATTTGCTGATGTAAGACCTATAAGTGGTGTTGTAGCAAACATGTCAGTTTACGCTGCTTTCACAAAGCCAGGAGATGTCATGATGGCCCTTCCAATAACAAAAGGAGGACACATAAGCATGGGTCCTCTCTATGGCTCTGAGGGAAACTTCATAGGAGGCACTGCAGGAGCTGTTAGAGGCTTGGACGTCAAATATATAGCATTTGATGATGAGAACCTGAATATAGATGTGGAGAAGACTGTGAAAAGAATAGAGCAGAATAAACCCAAGCTGATAATGCTCGGAGGAAGTGTTATACTCTTTCCTCAGCCTGTAAAAGAGATATCAGAGGCAGCTAAGACGATAAATGCAGTTGTAAACTACGATGCTGCCCATGTAGCAGGTCTAATAGCAGGAGGAGAGTTTCAGGATCCGCTCAGGGAGGGGGCAGATTGCATGACAATGAGCACTCACAAGACTCTTCCAGGACCACAGCATGGTATGGTGGTCACGAATGATGAGGAGAAATTTGAGCTAATCAAAAAAGCAAACTTTCCAGGTCTTCTAAGCAATCATCATCTTAACGCAGTTGCAGCTTTAGCTGTGGCTCTTGCTGAGTTTCTTGCCTTTGGCAGGGAGTATGCATCTCAGATAGTGAGAAATGCGAGGGCATTTGCCGAAGCCCTTCACGATAAGGGATTTAAGGTGCCGGGGGAGAAAAACGGGTTCACAAAAAGCCATCAGGTTCTGCTGGATGTGGATGAGCTGGGTGGTGGAAAGAAGGCTGAGAAGCTTCTGGAGGATGCAAATATAATAGTGAACAGAAACCTATTGCCATGGGATCCGAAGAGAGGTAGAAGTTTCTTAGATCCAGGAGGGATAAGGATGGGTGTGGCTGAGGTAACTAGGCTTGGAATGAAGGAAGGAGAGATGGAGGAAATAGCTGAATTCATCAGAAAGGTGTTAATAGCAGGAGATGATCCAGTGAAGGTCTCAAAACAGGTATCAGAGTTTAGAAGGAACTTCAGGCACATACATTATGCCTTTGAAACAGGAAGAGAGGCTTATAAGTACATATCTCTCCTCTCCACTTGACATTTAGCTCAGCTCTACTCCCATAAGACCTGATACCATTCTGCAGTAGATTTTAGCCATCGAAAGAACATCATCTATCCTCACATATTCATTGGCCATATGAGCCACCTCCTGTACACCAGGTCCATATGTTATAGCTTGGATCCCCTTTTTCTGGAAGAATCTTGTGTCCAAGCCTCCCATGCAGACAGTTCTTCTCGGCTTTATCCCTATCACATCCTCAGCTGATCTCACAGCCACTCTCACTATTTCGAGCTCTGGATCAACGACACTTGCATCCTGAACGCTTATCCTCTTAACCTTAAGCTCAACATCAGGAATTCTTATATTGTTCACGAACTCCTCTATCTCCCTTGCAGCTTCTTCCGACATTTCTTCCGGTAGAACCCTTCTATCTATCGTGAAGGAACAATATCCAGGGACTATGTTCACCTTAGCTCCTCCTTTTACCTCCCCTCCGAGCATTATGGTGGCCCTTGCTCCCTCAGGATCCCCATAATCGTATTTGCTCTTCCTTCTCTCCACAACTGGCTTCAGCTCTCTCAATATCCTATCGGCAACATGAACCATGGCCTCAAATGCATTAACTCCTCTCCAAGGAGTGCTGCCGTGGGCTTGCTTACCATAAACTTCTATCAGAAGCCACGCTACCCCTTTATTTCCTATCCATATGTTATTTATTCCGCTTGGCTCTGCCACAACAGCAAAATCCGGATTTACAATTCCCTTTTCCACTATGTAAGCAACCCCTGCCTCCCCTCCTGTCTCCTCATCTGGCGTAAATGATAGCTCTAATGTGCCATTTAGCCTTGCATTGGAATCAGCCAAGGCCTTAGCAGCTGTGATTATAGAGGCTATGCCTCCCTTCATATCGCTAGCTCCTCTTCCATATATAAGTCCTCCTGATATAAAGGGCTTAAATGGATCAGTTTTCCATCCAAATCCAGCTGGTACAACATCATAATGGCCATTAAAATGTACAACAGGTCTGCCATTCCCCATTCTTGCTATAACATTGTATCTCGGGTGCTTCGGATCGTTTAAAAGGGAATCTGGGACCTTAATCACATCTACCTTAAATCCGATCTCATTCAAAATGTTGGAAAAATAATCTGATATCTCTCTATAGCTCTCCCCAGGTGGATTCACAGTCGGATAAGATATTAAATCAGATAGCACCTTAACACAGAAGTTCCTCAATTCATCAATTCTGCTGTCGAGCATGTGAGATCAGCTCTCAGTATTTATTTAACAATTACCAGCTTTATATCGGAAGGTTAAATTATCCCTAAAATGTACCCCATAAATCCGAAGGAGGCAATAAAGAAGGTACTAAGCGAGGCTGAGAGAAGCGGAGAGAGAAGAGTGCTTGTGATAAAAGGACATGAATTCAACTCCATAAAAGATGTTGTCGAGGAGCTTTCAAGAGAGAAATCAGTTCTCTGCGTGGGACTCCCAGAAACAGGTAATGTGAGGACAATAAGTTATGAGGAAACTGATTCTGTTCTGGGAAGCACTTTTGATGCCCTTTTTGCAGATCTATCAGATGAGCTCAGGCCGAACGATCTGGGAATACTCGTAGAAACTGTGAGAGGAGGAGGGATAATAGTGTTTCTTGTTCCTGATGACTGGTTGAGCAGGCTGACCAGATTTCAAAGGGAGCTCATATCCCCTCCTTACACTGAGAGGGATGTAAGGCAGGCATTTAAGAGAAGGTTCTTGGAGAGCCTCGGATCAGAGGGAGTATGGCTTCTGGATGGAGAAAAACTGATGGGAGTTGAGAGATCTGTTGAGAAGAAGAAAACTGAGAAGCCACAATCAGATGATCCCGTTGAGAGCTTGTCCATGTCGGAGGATCAGCTGAACGTCATAAGAACAATTTTATCAAGTGCAGCATCCCCGAAAAAACAGATAATAGCCATAACAGCCAACAGAGGAAGGGGGAAATCAGCAGCTCTCGGCCTAGCGGCATCCCTGATATTGGGAAGGAGGATATCGAGGTCGATAGGGGTTACTGCATCCTCTCCAGATGGCGTGCAGATCTTCTTCTCATTTCTGAAAAAGGGGTTAGAGGCACAGGGAATGAAGTACAACGAGGTAAAGAGGGATGGGAAGACTGTTGCGGTGATATCAGGGAGGAGAATGGTGTTCTATAGATCCCCAATATCTATGTCAGAGCTTGATATAAGGATAAAGATCGTGGACGAAGCAGCTACAGTTCCTGTTCACCTTCTCTTCAGAATAGCGAGAAAGAGTAGGTTGAGCGTATTCGCCACAACAGTTCACGGATATGAGGGATCTGGAAGAGGGTTTACAATGAAGTTCCTGAAAGCAATGGAATCCAAAAACACCAGATTCCTGAGGCTGGAGATGAGAACTCCGATAAGATATCCGGAGGGAGATCCTGTGGAGCTATGGTTATACAGGCTGTTGTTGCTGGATGCAGAACCTGCTTCCGTCAAAGAGGATGAGATAAGATATGAGAAGCTTGATCCGGAGAAGCTGGATGAGGAGAAATTGAGGGAGTTCTACGGAATCTATGTTCTGGCTCATTATAGGAACAGACCAGATGACCTTGCTATGATGCTGGATGCCCCTCATCATCATATGAGAGCTGTTCTTATGGGAGATAATGTCGTGGCAGCTGCTCAGATATGCGAGGAGGGCAGGTTAAACAAATCCATGATAGACGCCATTATGGAGAGAAAGGATAGTCCTCCTGGACACATGATTCCCTCGAGAATTCTTGTACATTATGGAAACAAGGAGTTCTGCAAGCTATGGGGATGGAGAATAGTAAGGATAGCTGTGCATCCAGAGCTACAGGGGAGGGGAATAGGATCAAGAATGCTGTCCTTCATACATGAAGAGGCTGAAGATGCTGGAGTTGACTGGATAGGAGCAGGATTCGGGGCCTCGCCTGAGCTTCTCAAATTCTGGCTCAAAAATGGATTTTTACCAGTTCATATGAGCCCGCAGAGAAGCGATGTGTCCGGGGAATATAGTGTGTTTGTGATAAAGCCCGTCAGCGAGAAGGCGAGAAGATCCATTGAGGAGCTAAATGCTGAGTTCAAGAGGAGGATTCTGAGCACATTGCACGATGTCTACTTTGATGCAGATCCGGAGGTAATAAGGCTTGTTCTCTCAGCTGGAACTCATGAGGAGAGACCCAGACTAAGGTTCTCTCAGATTCTCAGGCTGAGAGATTACATAAGGGAGTTCAACACGTACGAGATGGCCTCGGATGCAATAAAGGAGCTTCTCATCTCATACTTCATGTCGAGAGCGGGAAGCCTACCGGAGGATGCTGAAAGAATTCTGATAGCGAAGAACCTTCAGGGCAGACCATGGCCTCTTATAGCGAGGATAGCTAGGAAAAAGACGATGAAGGAGACTATAGATAAGGTCAGAGAATGTGTTAGATCCTTATATGAACTATACAGCGATGTTTTGCCTAGATTGGAGTAGATTTCCGCTATCTCACTCAGTTGGATTGCCTTCTTCCTCCTCCATTGCCTCTTTTAAGTCATCAGCAGCCCTTATTATTGATGCCAATGACAACCTCATTAACTCCTCTGAGACATCCTCTCCCCTTATGTTTGAGACTATTATGACATTGCCCGAGATATCCGTGGCGAAATGAGCGAAGTTATAATCCCAGTTCTTGTTTAGAAGCCAGCTCTCCATTCCTTCTGATGAAACAGGTAGAGTGGAGAACAAGACAACTAGATCTCCAGGGGATATCACTATGTCTATCTCAAGCTCGCTCCATTTATCAGTTTTCCACAAGGAGATAAGGAAGGTAGCATCCTTCACTTTCCCCTCCTCATACCTGACATTCATGCCATCTAGAATGTTCTTTACCTTCTTCACCAAGTCCTCTGAAGACATTCACGACACAGCATTAACTCATCCGCTCTAGAATATAAACATTGATCTCAGAAAAAGACAACATTATTCAGGATCCGTCCTATTTTTGTCTGTTGCCGGGATATCACCTTCTAAAATCCTAGCTACTGCCTCAGAGAGCTTCATCACTCTTGTGCTGGATCTGTGATTGCTTTTCACTTCTCTCTCTAGATATCCGGAGAAAGATCTTCTCAAAACATCCATTATCTCCTTTGGTGGGTTTAGAAGAAAGACCCTCCTCAGCTCTATGGAGATGGAAATCAGGATTAATCCAGTGCTATCCAGCTTTTTAATCCTGTTTATCCCCTCTTTCAGAAGGATCTCATAATTATCAGGCTCAACTCCCTCTATAGCAGACCTGATGTCGTTTAAATCAAGCTTTATTCCTGCTATTTCCATCAGATGTTCTTGGCACACCTTTCTCTTGTAGATTATCTCCTCAAGAAACAGATAAGCATCATTCTGACATACTACAGCAGGCATTATATAGAAAAGGCACTTCTTCAGGTCATCTAGGGCACTTCGAGAGCTAATTTCGTTTCTGAGCATTATCCTCCCACTAGCATATATTTGCACACTGGATCTCCCTATATCTGCTGATATTATCTGACCTCTTGCCATAGACCTAGCTCTAACAGCAAAGAAGTTTAGGAGCTCGATCGAGAGATCCATGTCAATTGGCCTGTATTTAGCTCCTTTCTGCACTAAAGACAGTGATATCTCAGTAGTCTGGGGCTCTGATGGACATGGATGGATTATTCTTATAGGGGTTGGTTCTGTTATCCACGGTTTCCTGAGAACTGGCTTTGAGAATGGACAGCTTTCTGGAGATAGCTCTCCTGCTTCCATGAGCCTAGCAGCAGTGGAGCATGATGGCGCTCCACAAAGCCAGCAATCATATCCAGGAAGCCCTGCCCAGGACAAAAGCTCACCCTATTATATCGTTCAGCGTATTTACAAGAGTTTCCACCTCTTCTAATGTATTGTAGAGGTAAAATGAGGCTCTAACAGTTCCATCAACTCCCAAAACGTACTTGTGAAGAGGTAAAGCACAGTGATGTCCCGACCTAACACATATTCCAGAAAGCTCATCCAAGGCAGCAGCAACATCATGACAGTTCATTCCGTCTATGGAGAAGCTTATCAATCCTCCTCTCTCCTCCTCAGGAGCAGGTCCATATATTCTCACTTTTTTCATCTCGCTTAGAGCTTTTACTGCTTCCTTAGTTATCCTTCTGACGTGGTTCATTATGTTCTCAACCCCCAGCTCCTCGAGAAAGTTAATTGCCTCAGAGAATCCAAAGGCCTCAGCTATAGGAGGAGTTCCAGCCTCAAACTTTGTGGGAAGTTCTGCTGGAAGATATCCATCGAGCGTGACATCTGAGATCATGTCTCCACCGAGCTTAAATGGCTCCATCTCCTCAGCTAGATCCCTTCTCAGGTAAAGAGCTCCTATTCCAGTTGGCCCGCACATTTTATGAGCAGAAAAAGCAAGAAAGTCTATATCCAGTTTCCTCACATCTACTGGCATGTGAGGAACTGCCTGGGCCCCATCAAGACCGAATATTGCACCGTTCTCCTTAGCTATCTTCTTCATCTCCTCCACAGGGGATATTGTTCCAAGGACATTGGAGACCCATGTGACGCTAACTACTCTTGCTCCCTTAACCATCTCCTGATATGAGTTCATATCTATCCCTCCATCAGCTGAGACAGGGACAAATCTTATCTCAACGCCTTTTTCCTTTCTTAGCCTATACCATGGAAGAAGATTTGCATGATGCTCCATCATTGTCACAACAACTGGATCCCCTTTCCCCAGCTTAAGACCTGAGGCGACTAAGTTCAGTGCTTCTGTTGTTCCACTTGTGAATATCAACTCCTGCGGTTCTGCCCCTATGAAAGAGGCAACTCTTGAATGGGCATCATCGTAGACTTTGGATGCCTCCATCGAGAGCTTATGAAGCCCTCTATGCACATTAGCTCTGTGCATAGAGTAATATCTCACGATAGCATCTATTACTCTATCAGGAGTTAGTGATGTAGCAGCATTATCCAGATATATAATTTTTCTATTTCTCAAAACAGGAAACTGCTCTCTTATCCTCTCCACATCGTACATAATTCATCCTCTCCCTGAAAAATTAAAAACTTGCTTAAAACATAACGGGATTGTCCGAAGAACACTTAAAAATTTCCAGCTAGGGCAGCTAAAATCCAGAGCTGCGTTTACTATTCCTTATCACCATTTAGCTGACTTTCTGGAGAACTGGGATTCATATATCCTCTTTATCTTTGAAATCGTATCGGCATCTCTAGGGCTTTTATCCTCCCTTATAGCTGTTATTCTCGCAAACCTCAGGGCAAATCCGGATCTATATTTTGGACTTCTTTGTATCTCATCATATGCTACCTCAACAACAACCTCAGGCTTCACCCAGACTGTCTTTCCATCTTCTTTCAAAGCCAAGGAAAGAAGCTTTCCTGTCATTTTCTCGAACTCCTCATCGGTCAATCCCTTGAAGGTCTTGCCCACTACCTCAAATGTCCCCCTCTCCTCATCATATGCAGCTAGATAGTAATCTGACAGCCACCTGCTCCTCCTTCCATATCCCCAATCAGCTCCCACTATTACAAGATCCAGTTTTTCAAGTCCCGGCTTTATCTTCAGCCAGTATCTCCCCCTTACTCCAGCTTGATAGGGGCTGTTGAGCTTCTTTGCCATCAGGCCCTCATGTCCCATTTCTATAGCTTCTTTTAGAAATTCCTCAGCCTTTTTTTGATCATCTGTGACTATTCTGGGCACCAGCTTGTCAGATATCTCTTCAAGCATCTTTCTTCTCTCCTGATAGGGCGTATCAAGCAGATTTTTCCCGTTCAGATAAACTAGATCGAAGAAAAGGATCTCCCTTCTTATATCAGCCTTTCTCATGAGTATCTGAAAGGGAACAGGTCTTCCATCAAGCCCAAGTCCTATAATTTCCCCTTCAGCTATGCAGGACTCGCATTTCAAATCAAGCTCAACTCTGAATCTATCCGTTATATCGGAAAGCCTTCTGCTGAACATCCTGATTCTATCCCCCTCTTTATGCACCTGAACCCTAACTCCATCCAGTTTGTACTCGAATGCGGCTATTCCCATCTCCTCTAGAGCTTCCTTGACAGAATAACAGCTTTCTGCTAGCATTGGACTTATAGGAGAGAACAGCTTTGGGCTAACCTGAAGCTTTCCCTTCTTTGCCATCAAGGCAAGCTCGGAAAGATCCCCAATGACTGTATGTGCTTTGCTTATGTCTCCTCTGCCGAAAGCCCTGCCTATTGCCTCGATTAAAAGGCCCTTGCTGAGCCCAGCCCTCATCTCCCCGGTTATGCACCTAGCAACAAATCCTGCTTCCTCAGGAGATAGCCTTCTGAAGAAAGATCTTATCAATGCAACCCTCTTCTCAGAGGATCCCTTTCCCTTAAGGCTCTCCAGATAGGAAAGCAGATCTATCAGCTCCTCCACTGTAACAGCTTCTTCTACAAGGGAGTGCTGCTTTCTCTTCTCTAATAGGGATCTTCTCACCATCTCCCCTATATCCTCCCCTTGAGATAAGCCGACAGCCCTAGCTATAGTTCCCCAGGAGACGTTAATTCTTCCTATTCCTGAGATCAGCTTAACCACATTCTTCAGGTCATTATCATCCAAGTTTCTGAGAAAATCAGCCATGATGGCCACTTTCTTCTCTCTAGAAGAGGTTTCCCTCACCCTGTTCAGCACTTTCACAAGCTCTTCGAGGAGCATCCTAGGTTCAGGGAGCTGTAAAATAAATTGCTTTAGTTGAGCTCAGGTGTTCCACTTATTTTGATCTCTCCCTTCTAAGCTCAAAGATAACAGTTCCCCCTTTTGTATACGGAGGGCCCGGATCCGGACATTGTAGATAGCCTATGTCCTCAGAACTTCCTATTCCAAGCTCTATAGCCGATGATCCATGCGAAAAGGCAGAGAGAAGGGTAAGAAGAGAGGAGAACATGTGAATGCAGATATCCTTTGAGTTCTTTGCATCTATATAAAACCCTTTCAGGACTATTCTGTCTCCCTTCTTGTAAATTGGGCAGAATCCTCTCACATCCTTTACCTCGAGTACTACTCTGTAGCTCATCCTCAATTAACGTGATGGCAGCTTATAACAGCTGTCTTCAGAGCTAACTTATATTTGATTCAACGATTTATTTTAAAGTCTATATTATAATAAAATTTTCAATAATGAATACAAAATTTATATTCATGAGAAGACAAAAATTCTTATGGTAGGAATGATGAATATCCTATCTGTCGCAATAAGGCTTCTTGGCTTGGGGAGAGGGGAGGAGAGAATAGCCCACCACATATACAGGAAGTGCGGATGCTCGGTTTCAGATCTGGAGAAGGAGCTGAAAGTGTCCAGAAGGACGATATACAAGAATTTAACCAAGCTGGTGAGAGCAGGAATAGTGAGAAGAGTTCCCTCTGAGATAAACGGAAGGCTGGCCTATGTCTACCATCCTCTCTCCCCAGGAGAGCTGGCTGATCTCATCAGATCAGCTTTAGATGAGGTGATGGGGAGGGAGAAAGATGTCGATAGCAGAACCGGTTGAGATGTTCAAGTTTCTTGTGGACAATAAGTTCTCCAGAGGAATTCTGAAAAAGCTTAATGAGTACTGCGAGGAGGATAAGAAGAGCAGGCTTGAGATTGCGCTTGAGCTTTATTCCGGAGTAAGAGAGGATGCATGTGGGAAATGCAAGCTGGCATCGAAGATAGTCAACGGGGTCATAGATCTGGGAGCAAGATCATTCGGCGCTGATAAGGAGGAGATAAAGAGGGCAATGAGGGACGCTTACTGGAGGAGAGGCCTCTCATCTGTCGTAAAGGGAATAGCTACTTTCGGTGTCAGGAGGCCATTTGTCCCCGGAGCTCCGTTTCTCGTCGTATGGGATGTCACATATGCTTGCAATTTGAGGTGCAAACACTGCTATGCAAACGCAGGCAGACCATTGCCAGATGAACTATCCACGGAGGAGGCGAAGAGAGTGATAGACACATTTGACAGGGCGGGTGTGGTGGCAATAGCGTGGTCGGGAGGAGAGCCCATGGTGAGGCCTGACATCTATGAGCTGTCCAGATACGCATATGAGAAGGGAATCTACGTTGCTATGGCGACAAATGGGACATTAATAAATGAGAACACTGCTCAGAAGCTATGGGATTCAGGCGTTAGATTCCTCCAGATAAGCCTAGATGGTGCCAATCCCAGAACTCACGATGAATTCAGGGGTGTGGATGGAGCTTGGGAGAGAGCCACTAATGCGATAAAGATAGCTTCCAAGATGGGATTCTTTGTCAACGTGGCCATGACAGCCACAAAGGACAACTGGAGGGAGATACCATCTGTTATAGACCTATCTGAAAAACTTGGAGCCAGATGGTTCATGATGTACAACTTTATCCCGACGGGGAGAGGGATATTCATAGAGGACTGGGATCTATCCCCTGATGAGAGAGAGGAGCTCCTGAAGATGCTTTACAGGGAGCTAAGAAGCGGGAGAAAGATAAATGTCCTGACGACAGCTCCTCAGTTCTCAAGAATTGCCCTGATGATGGAGGGAGATTCAGAGAACTTCATATTTCCAACTCATTTCACTAATGCTGAGCTCGGAAGGAAGCTCAAGTCTCTTGCAGAGTTCATAGGTGGGTGCGGTGCCGGAAGGTTCTACATAGGTCTGTGGCCGAACGGGGACATAAGGCCATGCGTCTTCTTCCCGATGAAAATAGGGAACATAATGGAGATATTGGATAGATTCGATGATTGGTGGGCCCATGACAAAGTGCTAAATGACCTGAGAAACAAGGATGCCCTCAGTTATCACTGCGGTCAGTGTCCATTCAGATATGTCTGCGGAGGGTGCAGGGCAAGAGCTTATGGATACTTCCATGATTACATGGCTCCAGATCCGGGATGCATCCTGAACAAGGCGGCATATGAGAGCTTGCTAGCTAGCGTGAAAGGCAGCTAACTCCCCACTTTTTGGGAATATTTTTTAAGTTTCCCTTCCAGAACATGCTGATGATACCTGAGCCCCTTGAGATAAAGGAGGAGATAAAGAGGATGATGGAGGTGATGGACGAGAAACTGGCTGTTTGGTATGGAAACAGGCTTCAAAGCTATATCTATAAGGAGGTAAAGGGGATGATTGACTGGAGAAGTTTTTTGGAGCTCATGTCCGAAAGGACAGGGGATCTGCTGAGATGGGTGAGAGGGGAGATGAAATGGGAGGATCTTCTGGGATCTATATCAGAGGACCTGAAGAGAAGAAAAGAGAAAGGTCTGGACTCATTTCTAGGCTGATAGATCATCAATAGGTCAAAGCCTAATAAAACCCCAAGAATTGATTTTGGAGATTAACAGCGGAGTTATTTACAAAAAGATTGGAGATACTTTATTTTAGACAGATAGATAATTTTCATCTTTTCCCTCCGGCAATCTCAGAGAACACTTTATACAGAATGCTTAATATCCCCAAATAAAATTGTAATGAGACCAGCGGGGAGTAGTAGTCTACATCATATTCTGTTGCTGCCCTATATAAGAGGTTAAGAAAGAAATCAACGGGCTGTATGAGGTATACTACCACCAAAAGAATCCCGCTAATAGCCAATAAGTTTGCAAAACTAAGATGCTTAGCCAGGCGAATTTTGGGGTAAAGAGTTATAATTACTCCGAGCGCTAGGGAAACACAGCCTAAGGGCGTCATGAAAGCCCACAGCACACCGCTCAGATAGGGCTCGGAGAGAGAATGGTAACATCCAAGTGGAGAGAAAAAAAGACAGCATGTACAAAATCCCGAAGAAAATCCTAGCAATGCCTTTTCCATTCATGTAGACCCCCTGATGCTCTTTCTCTCTAGATACGCCAGAACAAAATATGGAAACCTATTTCTCCTTATATCCAGAATTGATGCAATGAAGTATGCTAGCAAAAAAAGTAATATCATGATGATCTTCAAACCCGCTTGAGCTAGGATCGGGAAGATAGAGCAGGAGATAATTATGGGTATTAAATGCCCCTTCACCGGCCCGAAACGTCTGCTGAGAGAATCACTAAGAAACACAAGTACGAGGAAGTAAAGGAGAAGAGAAGGTACACAGCTACTCTCCGCTTCCTGATACGGAGAAAGCAGCGGGATGCTGAGGAAGAATGTGAAAAATAGTAGGTTGGATATGAACGAGAACTTTGCATCCTTCTGTATGACTCCCTCCTCCCTCATCCTGTTGAAATCTCTCCACATAAATAGGTAGAGAAGTAAGGATAGCAGAACTCCTATGAGCACGTACATGTCCTTACGGAAATATGGAAAGAATAGACCGGGAAAAAACATTGGTATGATGTATAATATAAATGTCACTGCCAAACCTTGGCCTATATAACTTAGCCATTTCTTCCTCATATCACCACCTTATGTTTATGCATTTACAGTTACAGTCATACCACTCTCCTATACAGCATTTGCCTTCTTCCATTGAATAGGCGATCACAACAGAACCACAGCCAAGGATTGTCGAAGCCGTGCCTGCTGCGGCAACAGCAGCCTCAGTAGCCGTAGCTTCGGCGGCAACAGCAGCAGAAAATATTTGTGATAAGACTGGTATAGTAGGTATAATACCAAGGATGCATGATGCAAGACCTCCAGCTACATCTGGCCTCACTAATGTCCTCTGTAATGTCCCCTGACGGCATGTCTCATCCCACTTGCTGCAGCATTTGTAGCATTGCTCCTCACACGGATACATGCTTCCCCCTGTGAAAACAGCTCCATTGTGCTCACCGTAAACATATCTGTCGTATCCCTTCTTCTCCAGAACATAAGACAGGTATCCCATGTCATCAGAGCTCTCATTATAGTATTTTGAAATATCCTTACTGCTTTCACTATATGCTTTTGCTAGATCCCTCAGAGCTTCTTTGGTCTCCTCATAAAGGTCTGATACGGAGGGAGGGGGAACACAATAACCTCCTGTTCCATAATCCGGTTGAGCTCCACTTATTCCCATTGGTATTGGGGAGCAGTAACCAAAGCTAAGGGGCTCAGGTATTGTCCTTGTTCTGCTGTTGAACCTGAAGTCGATAAGCTCAAGGGATCTGTTTATCTCTTTTCTGGGTATTATGTTCATGAAGGAGAAAGATCCGTTGTATCCCTCAGTTCCCAGGCTTAAAACATGTGAGAAGACCATTATATAATCGGAGTGAACAGCTACATAACTGAGATAGTGGAAATCAGTCCCGTTTATCCTCAAAAGGGTCATGTTTATGCTCCTGTTCACAGTTCCAGTGCTTAAATGAGTCCACAAAACGTTGGTCTCCACGATAAATCTGCTTACTTTCCCATCGGAGATGGCAATCAAATATCTGCCATTTCCAAGAGCTGTTATGTTCACAATCTGCCTCCTTGAATGAGTTTCGTTTCCCATCTTCACCAGATCCTCTATAAGAAGAATTGTGGAGTTTCCGCTTCTGTTTACCGTCACATTCCTGCTTATCGATGGAGGGATGAAGCTTCTGGTCCCATTGCAGAGGGATTTTATGTCGACATATCTCCCCTGAAGATCAATTGTTATGTTGTGAAAGTTTGTTTTTGAGATGTTCATCTCGCAAAATTCTTCTGGATACATTCCATAAATCAGGCTTTCAGTCTTTTTCATGTAGTTTCCCAGGAAGACTGGAACTGGAATGATCAACAGTATCATGATGGCAAGGTAGATCCTCCTCATAAATCCACCATTGTTAAATACACATCTTTATTTAAAATTCTTTTGTTCTGCTCCTTATTTTTTTTCAGAATGTTGGCTCAGGAAGTTGTTTCTTTGAAAAAAGAGGGGAAAAACTTGCTTTTTTAATAAAGATGGCTGAAAGCAACAGCAATTCATCGATGAAACACCAATACGGATAATGAAATGTTTCATTAAAAGATATTTTGTTAAATGCCTTAAAAGTTTTTCTATCTTAATTTAAATACATGAAATTTACATGAACAACCATCTCTTCAGGACTTTTTATCCTGTTTGCAAGTTCTTACAGGCTCTAAGGTGAGATAAGCCTTTTAGCATCGACAAAAGTCAATTAAAAATATTGAAGAAATTTTTAATAAGAGTCTTCTTTTTAAGCCTAGAGGAATTTTCCGATCTCCTGCTTACTTTATTACCTAGGATTTTGTGAATAACCCTTTTCTCCTCATCTCTAGGAGTTTTCTCCCCTTTTGATAAGGTCTGTAACCTTTAGTGAGACTTAAAGAGATTCCATTTCATCGCATCCATCTCTATCGGAGCCATCTCCTCTCTTGCAAAGCGAAGGGCTTCCTTAGGATCCCCGGAGAACACCACTTTTTTGTTGAGAAGGATCACTCTGTCAGCAGTTCTCAAAATAAAATCGGCATCTTGAGATGAGATGACAAATGTCTTTTTCCTCCTCATCCTCTGTATCAATTCAACTAGGATCTCCCTTCCTCTCATGTCTAGATCTGCTGTTGGCTCATCCATTAAAATTACCTCTGGATCTATCGACAGGACAGATGCTATTGCAGCTCTTCTCTTCTCCCCTCCGCTTAGCTCATATGGATGCCTATCAGCAAGATGTTCTATTTCCATTAGCCTTAATGCGCTTGAAACAGATCTCTCAAGCTCCTTTCCACTCTTCAAGTGCATAGGACCGAATTCAACATCCCTCTTGACTGTTGATGAGAAAAGCTGCACATCAGGATCCTGAAAAACAAGCTGAACCCTTCTTCTGAAGTCATAAATCTTGGATTCATCCTCCAGTATCCTTCTGAAGTTCTCCCCCTTGAAGAGAATTTCTCCTGATGTTGGAGTTATTAGAAGGCTCATTATGAGAAGCAGAGTGGATTTTCCCGCACCATTTGGCCCTATTACTCCCAAAACTTCCCCCTCATATACACTTAAAGATACGGATTCCAGAGCAGTTCTTCCATTGGGGTATGTGTAGCTCACATCTATTAGATCGAAAATAGCCATCTCCATCCCTCTGTTACAACCAAAAAGCTGATTATCAAAGATGCTATGATGAAAGCTGCGCCTCTTCTTTTGATTCTCTTCCTCTCCTCAACTTCCCTGCCGAATCCCCTAGCTGTCATCGCCATGTGGACCATCTCGCTCAACATCATGGATTTCAACAGAAGAGCACCAACAGCTTCGCTCCCCCAATTCCAGTTAGTCCTCCAGGATTCCTTGGACAAAACTCTAGCCCTTCTGGAGGTGAGCATGCTAACTGCCATGTTTGCCATGAGGAAGGTGTACCTGTAGCATATAAGAAGAATTCTCACCATTAAATCAGGTATTTTCAAAATTCTGAATCCCTCTATCAAGTCATCCCACTCAACAGCCATGGTAGCAGCTATTGGAAATGATATGGCAACTGCGACCCTAGCTGTGAAGATAAGAGCTTTTCTAATTCCCTCCTCTGTTATGCTGATTGAGCAGAATGAAAACAGGGCTTTTCCGGGGGTTATCCATGAGAACATTGATGGAATCATCACTATCATGGTGAAAATTGGTATGAAAAACAGCACTCTTGCCAGAAATTTCATCAAGGATATTCTTGAAGCCACAGCTATAACAACCGATACAATAAAGAGCAGAAAGATTTGCTCTAAATTTTTACAGATTATGGATGTGAAAAGAAAAATAAGGGAGGATATCAGGCATGATGCCGGATCCACTGATTGAAGAAGGCCCTTTTTCCCGCTAAACTCGCTTCTCATACTCCTCTTAAAGTAGTTCATCGCCTCCTCTACTGTCCTCTCTGCAAGGCCCTTCATTTTCTCGCCAGAATCCTTCCTATAGCAATTGTGATGAGGACGATCAGGACTACCCCAATTATTGCTGATATTATGTATCCCAGATAGGGAAGGGCTCCCTCCTCCCATCC
>Ga0078972_1001747_pt3 | contig 71945 bp, 67 predicted proteins | sample YelNatPaOPGAMG01_FD_67568 | JGI IMG/M metagenome (GOLD analysis project Ga0078972, IMG submission 67568) | Hot spring thermophilic microbial communities from Obsidian Pool, Yellowstone National Park, USA - OP-RAMG-01 (SPADES assembly) (version 2) | ecosystem: Environmental > Aquatic > Thermal... | reverse complement strand
CCCGCCCCCGCCCCCCCCGCGGTGGAACCTGGCGGGGCGGGCCCCCCGGGGAGACGGGGGGGGCGCCGGCCGGCGAGGCGGGGGGGGGGGCCCCCCCGCCGCCCCTCCTGCCCACCCCTCGTCCAGTGTGTGCCGGTTCATCAACCACACGCACTACGCCCTGCGCCACGAGACTCGCAAGGCCGGCGGGGCTGATCTGGCTCGCCGCCCGGAGGGCCCCTTCATCGAGCACGCCGGCGCGTTCCAGGGCGCGCACCGCCGCCCGTTGGCGAGCGCCCATCCGTTTCCCCGGCACTTGGCCCAGCGCGACGTAGCGGGCTTTCTTCTGCCCGATGACATGCAGGCTGTACTCGGTCGAGAGCCACCCCTTACGGCGGTAGCGCTCGATCAGCGGGCGCAGCGTCGGTGTGACTTTGGTCGCATCGGCGAACGGGACCAGGCTCTCCTCCCCCGCCTGTAGCGCTTCCCTCCCGGCTGGTGTGAGCGAGACGGTCTTCACCAGACGCACCGCGCTGGCGGGAGGCGTCACCAACGCCAGCGCATTGCCGAGCGAGGTGAGATAGAAGCGGCGGACGCGCGCCGCGACCTCGAGGAGCTCGGCGGGAACGCCGGGCATGTCGACGACGTCGCGCAGGGGCAGAATCCGCCCGCGGTGCGCCGTCGTGGACGTCACGGAGAGTACCACGCCAAGCACGGTCTGACGTCCCAACGGTACCGCTACGAGCGATCCCGGACCGACACGCTCGGCGAGCGTCTCGGGCACGCCATAGTCGAACGGCTGGGTGAGGGCGCGCGCGCTCAGGAGTGGAAAGACAGCCGCGTAGCTCATGACGTCCAGTTTCGCTTGGGCGCGGGTGGCGCCCCAGAGATCTGGGGCGCCACCCGCGCCCAAGCCCTTCTCCTCAAGCGAGTCCGCCCTGCGCGAGCGATGCTTCAGACCACGGTCGTTACGTCGAGGGCAATACCCGCTGCCTCACGCAAGGCCTCTGCCTTGTCAGTCCGCTCCCAAGTGAAGTCGTGGTCGTTGCGACCGAAGTGTCCGTAAGCGGCCGTCTTGCGGTAAATCGGCCGCAGCAAGTCCAGATCGCGCACGATCGCCGCTGGGCGCAAGTCGAAGTGCTCATGCACGAGCGCCTCAATCGTCTCGATCGAGACCTTCTCAGTTCCGTGACAGTCAACCATGAGCGACACGGGCTTGGCCACCCCGATCGCGTAAGCGACTTGCACCTCGCACTCTTCGGCGAGTCCCGCAGCGACGATATTCTTGGCCACGTAGCGCCCCATGTAGGCGCCCGACCGGTCCACCTTGCTCGGGTCTTTACCGGAGAAGGCGCCGCCGCCGTGGCGTGCCGCACCGCCATAAGTGTCGACGATGAGCTTGCGACCGGTAAGTCCCGTATCCCCCATCGGTCCACCGATCACGAACCTGCCAGTAGGGTTCACCAGGGTGAGCTGCTCCACCGTCGCTGGGTCGTAGAGGTCCTTCGGCAGGATCGGCAGGACGACGTGCTCAATCAGATCGGGCTTGATCAAGCTGTCGACGTCGACGTCAGGGGCATGCTGAGTGGAGAGCACGACGCGCACGATCTCGACCGGCTTGCGCCCCTCGTAGCGAATCGTGACCTGCGACTTACCGTCGGGACGAAGGTACGGCAGGATCTCGGCCTTGCGCACCTCGCTCATGCGACGCGCCAACTTGTGCGCCAGCATGATCGGCATAGGCATGAGCTCTGGCGTCTCGTTACACGCGTAACCAAACATCATGCCTTGGTCGCCAGCGCCCTGGCTGTCCAACAAGTCGTCGTCGTCGGCGTCGGTGCGCACTTCGTAGGCCGCGCTGACGCCTTGCGAGATGTCCGGTGACTGCTCATGGATGGTGGTGATGACACCGCAGGTCGCGTAGTCAAATCCGTACTTGGCGCGCGTGTAACCGACGTCTTTCACCACTTGCCGAGCAACGCTGGGAATATCGACATAGGTGTCAGTTGACACCTCGCCGGCAACGACGATGAGCCCAGTTGTGATCAGAGTCTCGCAGGCAACGTGACCGTGCGGGTCTTCGCTCAGCACCGCGTCGAGCACCGCGTCAGAGATCTGGTCAGCTATCTTGTCTGGGTGCCCCTCGGTCACCGATTCGGAACTGAAGAGGTGTTCCTTGCTCTCCACTGTGCCTCCTGCCTGATAACAGAGCGCCGCGCTAGCTTGCGGACGCAGCTTCGCCTCAAGGGCCTTTGATGCGCTGGGGTCACCTCATCTGCCAGGCGCTTCGCCTGCTGGAGTTGGCACCGTGCCGAGCGGTCGGTTGCCGGGCTTCTCAGGGCCAGTCCCTCAGCCGCGGCCGCTCGCCTACGGCGAGCGGCCCCTCTCGATGAGTGATGGCGACCTCTCTGCGAGTCTAACAGACGCCCCGCCTGCCCACAACGATAACGGGCTAGCTGCGGTAGAGACGTCGGACGGTTCGTTTGGCGGTTTGCTTGGCCGTCTTTTGCGCGACTTGGGCCGTTTGGCGTAGTTGGGCAATGAGGGTCCAGAGATCGGCGCGAGCGTCCTCGGACGTGAGCTCCCGGCCCATCAAGCTTCCGACAAGCTCCCGTGGCGACACCCCATGCGCAACGGCCTCGTACACCGCCCCGGTGACGGGCATGTCGACCCCCATGCGACGACTCAAATCGTGTAATGCATACACGGTTGGGATACCTTCCACCACCTGACCGATCATGCTCTCGACGGTAGCGGGGTCGTGGCCCTGGGCGATCAGTTCGCCCGCCCGGCGATTGCGGCTGTGGCGCGACGTACACGTGGCGATGAGATCGCCGATCCCGGCCAGACCGGCGAATGTGGGAAAGTCAGCTCCCAGTTTCATGCCCAGTCGGGCGATCTCTGCCAGGCTGCGCGTCATCAACGTGGCGCGCGTGTTGTCGCCGTAACCGAGACCGTCGGCCATGCCGACCGCCAGGGCAATGGGGTTCTTGGCCGCGCCGCAGAACTCCACCCCGACCACATCCTCGTTCGTGTAAACCCGGAACGTTTCGGCGTTCACCGCCCGCTGCAGCTTCCCCGCCATACCGGCGTCGCTGCAAGCGATCACCGAGGCCGTCGGCATGTCACGCGCCACCTCTTCGGCGTGGTTAGGACCTGAGAGGGCGGCCGTCACGTCGCCGGTCTCCTCCGCGATGATCTCGGTGGGACGCTTGAGCGTGCCCCGTTCCAGTCCCTTAGCCAAGGACAGTTGCAGTGCCGCAGGAAGGCGGCGCGCACTCACCCATTTTGCCACCTCGCGCACGACCTGCGTCGGCACGGCGTACACGATGATGTCGCTCTCAGCAAGCTCCGCTTCCTCCATGGCGACGAAGGTCAACTGCTCAGGCAGCGACACACCAGGGAGAAAGTGAACGTTCTCGTGCCTGGCATTCAGCTCGTCCGCTTCCGCGCGAGTCATGGTCAGAGTCTGCACTTCGTGGCCACGGCGCACGAGCAGACGCGAGAACGCCGTACCCCAGCTCCCGGAACCGATCACGCTGACTTTCACTCTTGCTCCTCGCTATCGCGCCGCTGGCCGGCTTCGCCGGCGCTTCCTTCACTCACTCTTTCCTCGTCGCCAGTCTCCGCTATCACGCCGGCCATAGAGCCGCTCGGGCGCTTATCCCAGGGAAAGCTCACCTTATTTTCGCAGTGCAGCGCGATGCGGCGAATGTTGCTGCGATGCGCCCACATCACGACCAGCGTCGCAAGAATGGCCAGCACGCGGTACAGAACCGGCATGTCGAAGACGAACGTGGCCACCGTGAAGACAACCGCGGCGGTGAGTGAAGCGAGGCTCACCATGCGGCTCACGAGCACGACGATCGCCCACGTGACGACGGTGATGATGAACACTGGCCACATCAGGGCCAAGATGACGCCGGCCCCGGTGGCCACGCCCTTGCCGCCGCCACCACGCAAGAACACTGAGTAGGTATGCCCGAGGACGGTGACCAAGGCGACCAGGACAGCCAACCAACTGGGCAAGAGCTGCACCGCGATCCACGTGGGCACGAAGCCTTTCGCCATATCGCAGATCAGCACGAGCGTGCCGGCACGTTTGCCCAGCACGCGGAACACGTTCGTCGTACCGATGTTGCCCGAACCGTGCTCGCGCACATCGACGCCCCAAAACCACTTCCCGATGAGCACACCGAACGGGATAGAGCCCAGCACGTAGCCGGTCATCAGGAGCACCACCGCTAGCACCACGTGGAGCACCTCACGCCTCGCGAAAATCGATGATCACCGGCACGCCGGGCAGGTTCAGTCGCTGGCGCAGCTGGTTTTCCACGAAGAAGCCGTAATCGCGCGTGACCAACGACCGATCGTTCACGCGGACGGCAAAGCGCGGCGGTGCCGTTTGAAACTGGGCGATGAAGTAGGTCTTCAGTCGACGCCTCCCCTTGCTCGGTGGCGAGCGCATCTCGTTCGCGGCCGCGAGGGCACGATTGAGCTCCGCAGTCGGGATGTGGGCAGTATAGCGAGCCTCGAGATCGGCCACCATGCCCAAGAGGCGGGCCAGCCCCTCGCCCGTGACGGCTGACACTGGCACGACTGACGGCTGCTGACGCACCTTACGGTGCAATACCCCTATGATCTCGTTCACGTCTGGTTGAGCGAGATCCCACTTGTTGAGCGCAACCACAGTGGCGCAGCCACGGCGAGCCGCTTCGGCGCAGACCGTGATATCGAGTTCGCCAATCCCAACCGTCGCATCGGCGACAACGACGGCCACGTGGGCACGGTCGAGGCTCTCCAGGCTGCGCAAGTAGCTATAGTACTCGACGCCGGACACTTTGGCAGCCTTGCGCATGCCGGCAGTGTCGATGAAGCGGAAGCGGCCTTGCGTGGTGACGACGCTCGTGTCGACCGCATCGCGCGTGGTGCCGGGAACGTCGGACACGATCACACGTTGCTCGCCAGCGATCGCGTTCAGCAACGAGGATTTGCCCGCGTTCGGACGCCCGACGATCACAGTGGGGATCTCGATTACGCTCGCCGGCGTCTCGGCACGCGTGTCGGCCTCCGCCGGCAGGATTGTCAGAATGCGGTCGAGGAGTTCGCCGATGCCGATCCCGTGCATAGCCGAGATCGGCAGCGCTTCGCCAAGGCCTAGCTCGTAGAACTGAGCCGCCAGGTCCCCCTGACGCGGGTCATCGATCTTGTTCGCCGCCAGGACCACCGGCAGGTGAGTGCGGCGGACGGCCTGAGCGATCTCGTAATCGTCTGGCAGAGGACCGGCTTGCGCATCGACAACCATGAGCACAGCCACCGCTTCGGTAAGTGCTGAGCGGATTTGCGCGCGAATTGCCTGCGCCAGGTCTGAGGTATCGCCCAGGTCGTAGCCACCCGTATCGACCAAGGCGAACTGCCGACCGACCCACTCCGCCAGCACTACTTTGCGGTCACGCGTCACACCAGGCGTCTCGTGCACAACCGTGGCCCGCGTGCCGCTCAACCTATTCACCAGCGTCGATTTGCCGGCGTTGGGTGAGCCAACGACGGCGATCTTGGGCGCCGTCCCAACCTCGGCAAGGACCGGCTTGGGGCTGTCTTTCATGATCTCATTTCCGACTCGCTCGCGACTGGCGACCTGCTGCTGGCCGAACTGGGCTTCGGCGCGCGTTGTCCCCCCTCGGTGTCGACAGTTCCCGCGCGGCCTTCCGCCCGTTCACCTGATCACGTCCTGGTCATGGACCGTACTTTAGCAAACCCGGCGGCCAGACCATCGGCAACCACCAAGCGCCCTTGGGCAGCCGCCCTCAGGTCGTCGAACGGGACGTCATCGATGGTAACGCCCAGTTCCGGCGGCAAGAAGGTGGCCGGCGCGAGCAGCCACTCGCCGTCGGCGAGTGGCTGCTCGCGCAGGACGCGCACGACGTCGCGACCACCGAGCAGCCCTGTCACGGTCACGTGCGGACCGAATAGGCGGTTCTCGACGACAAGGGGCCGCAGCGTCGGTTCAGGGCGACCTGCCCCTGGAGCATGGCGAGGCTCGCCCTCGTCGCCGGATCGGGTCGACGTTGGCTTCCCGGGTGGCAGAGCACGGGCCCTTGCCAAGCGATCGTTCAAGCGTCGGCAGACCTCGCGCACGACGGGTTCGGCGAGAGTCCCCGTGAGCAGGGCAACCGGCGCCGTCGGCAAGAGCCGGGCTGGCAACCTTGCCTCCTTGAGGGTCGCGGCCGCGATCCCCACGCCGTTTTGGTACTGCAGACCGGCATCGCTCGCCGGCGGCAACCTGTCGCTGAGGAGGTAGAACTCATCCGAGGCGTGCACGAAGGCGCGCCCGAGCGTGCGCCGGAACTCGCTCTGCCAGGCCTCGACCTGCGCGACGACGCGTTCCGCGTCGTCGCGCGTCACCCGACGCAGCTCGACGGCGTGAGCCAGAGAGACTGGCACCACGCCAACGTCGGCGACTGCGCGGACACGCGCGAGGGAACTGACCGTCTCGGCGAGCGTCGCCCCGTCATTCCACCCGGGGCAGAAGACGACTTGGACGTGCATCTCGATACCGGCCTGTGCGAGCCACAGCAATTTCTTGCGCGCCGACCGCGTCGCCGGGCCCATCAGCGCCACGCGGCGCTCGTCGTCCCAGGCGTGTAAGGAGACGTAGAGGGGCGAGAGCCGTAGACGCGCGATGCGGGCCAGGTCGCGCCGGCTCAAGTTACTCAGCGTGATGAAGTTGCCCGACAAGAACGAGAGACGGTAGTCGTCGTCCTTCACCCGCAAGCTGGCCCGCAACCCCGGTGGCAGTTGGTCGACGAAGCAAAAGCGGCAGCTGTTGCGACAACGCCGTACTGGTCCCCCCAGGTCATTGGCCAGGACGACGCCGTGGTGCTCTCCCCGGCGAAGCGCGAGCGTCACTGGCAGCCTGGCCAGTGGCTTTCCTGCCGTCTCCTGGCGTACGAGCGTCATGGAAAAGGCCTGGTCAGCAGCAGCGAACTCGAGATCGAGGACGTCGACCACTGGCTGACCGTTCACCTGGACGATGCGATCGCCGGGAAGCACGCCGGCGCGCGCCGCCGGCCCCTGGGCCTGCTCAACGAGCAGGCCCTGCCGCTCCCGGCGGCGCGCGCCGGCGTGCTTCCCACCTCGATCAACCAACCAATTCCTCGATCCGCCTCACCGTGGCTTGGATATCTCCCTCGGGGGTCGAGGCGCCAGCCACAACGCCAATCCGGCGACAGCCAGCGAACCACTCAGCTTGCAGCTCAGCCGCGGTTTCGACGTGCCAGGTTCGTGGCTGCAAGGCTTGGCAGAGATCGGCCAAGTGCGTCGTGTTGGCGCTGTTGCGCCCGCCGACCACGACGACTGCGTCGACCTCGCTGGCCAACTCACGGGCAGCGTCTTGGCGGTTACCGGTCGCATCGCAGATCGTGTTAAAGACGAGGAGCTCACGCACCACGGGTGCCAGGGCTGCCGCAAGCTCGGCGAGCTTCTCCCGTGTCTGAGTCGTCTGGACGACCACACCGACGCGGCGGTCGTGAAGTGTCTGTAGGGGGAGGTCCTCCGCCCCTTCAACCACGAGCGCCTCTTCGCCCGCGCGTGCTTTCAGACTGGTGACCTCAGGGTGCTCCCGCTCGCCGAGGATAAGCGGTAAGTATCCTCGGCGGTGCAGCTCACGGGCCTTGCGTTGGGCTACGCCGACGAACGGACATGTGGCGTCGATCACGTTCAAACCGCGTTGCCGCGCTTGGTCGATAATCTCCGGCGCAACGCCATGCGCGCGCACGATCACGCTGCCGCGCTCGGCCTCATCAAGCGAACTGATCGCTCTGATCCCCTTGTTAGCGAGCCGTTCGACGACGCTCGGATTGTGGATCAGGGGGCCAAGCGTGTAGATCGGCGGCGCCAACGTTAGTCTCGCTTCCTCGGCGATCTTGAGGGCTCGCTCAACGCCGTAGCAGTAGCCGGCGTACTGGGCAACGACGATCTCAACTCCGCTCGGCGTGCGCCGGCCTGCCGTCTGCCGCGAGTCCGTCATTTACAACCGCGCGTACAGGCTGCTCACGGCCTCATGGATACGCGCCGCAGCGGCGAGATACATCTCACTGCGGCGCCCCTCGAGAGAGCTTAGGTCAACCGGCGGACCGGCCATCAGACGCACCTTCGGGAAACTCAGGCGTCCCTCAGTTGTGAACCGTTCATTCCCCTTCATGGCGACCGGTATCACGGGCGCTCCGCTGCGCAAGGCAAGCATGCCCACGCCGGGCTGAAAATCATGCACACGGCCGTCGGTGTGCCGCGTGCCCTCGGGGAACATGAGGAGCACATGCCCGGCCGCCAATACCTCCAGCGAGCGGCGTAGCGCTTCGCGATCACCGACTCCCCGTTCGATGGGGAACGCCCCCAGAGCAACGATCAACCGCTGCAGCAGCGGGACCCGGAACAGCTCGCTCTTGGCCAGAAACTTCATCGGCCGCGGAAACGCGACCCCGACGAGCCAGGGATCGAAGTCGCTCTGGTGGTTTACGGCAAGCACAGCCGGACCGTCGAGCGGCAGGTGTTCAGTGCCGCTCACTTCGAGGCGATATGCCTGGGCCACCAGGGGAAGCACGACGCGGGCGACTTTGTAGAGCCCAGTATCGGCGGGCACGTACACCGGCAGTCGGCCGAGCGCTTCCGGCAGACGAACGATGCCTCGTTTTCGTTCGTCCAAGCGCACCGCCCGCCCGTCGCTTGCGCGATCGTCGTTCACGGCCTCACGCCTCGCTCAGAAAGCGGCGCCCTCGCCGCCATTCTCTCGCGAACGATACTCTCAGCCAACGCAACCATCTCATCGATGGTCAACTCCGTGGAGTCGAGCACAACGGCGTCATCGGCCGCTTTCAGCGGGGCGACAGGGCGACTCGAATCGTACCGATCCCGCGCTTCGATATCCGCCTGGGCTTGCTGGCTGTCGAGGCGCTCCCCCTTGGCGAGGAGCTCCTTCTGCCGGCGATCAGCGCGCACACGGCTGTCGGCCACGAGAAAGATCTTCACGGCCGCTGTCGGACAGACGACGGTGCCGATGTCGCGACCCTCCATGACGACGTTCCCCTCACTGGCCAGGCGACGCTGCTCGGCTACTAACACTTCGCGCACCTCAGGGTGGGCGGAGACTTGCGAAACCGCCGCCGAAACGGCAGGCCGGCGGATCTCCTCGGACACGTCCTCACCTTGGGCGAGCAAGCGACCCGCGGCAGTGAAGGTGAGCCTAGCTGACCGAGCTAGCTCGGCAAGTGCGGGCCCATCGTCGAGGGGAACTCCTTGGCGCAATGCCAAGAGCGTCACCGCGCGGTACATTGCGCCAGTGTCCAGGTGGGCATACCCGAGACGTTTACTCAGTAGGGCGGCCAAAGTGCTCTTGCCCGACCCCGCGGGACCGTCGATGGCGATGACCGTCACGCCGACAGCGCCTCCCGGAGCGCCTCGGAAAAGGTCGGGAACGAGACGTTAGCGGCCTCAAAACCCTCGACCACGACGCCGGTGCGACTGGCCAATCCAGCGACGGCACCCAAGAGCGCTAAACGATGGTCGCCACGACTGCGCACCACGCCCCCGCACAGGCCATCGCGACCGCGCACCACGAAACCGTCGGGCGTGAGGTCAATGTCGGCGCCGATCCCCCGTAGCAGCGCGCGCGTGGCCGCCAGTCGATCAGACTCCTTCACGCGCAGCTCACCGGCGCCGGCGACGCGCGTCTCTCCCTCAGCGAAAGCTCCCAGCAGGGCTACCAGCGGTAACTCATCAATCAGCGAGGGGACCTCCTCGGGGCCGACGGTCACCCCGGTTAGCCGACTAGCGCGCACGCGAATTGTGCCGCGCGGTTCGCCGCCATCGTCCTTCTCGACTGTCCAGTCGACTAGCCCTCCCATGCGTCGCAAGACCTGGTAAAACCCCAGTCGCGTCGGGTTGAGCCCGACATCAGCCAGCGAGAGATCTGAACCGCGCACGAGCGCCGCCGCCGTTGCCAGGAAGGCCGCCGAAGAGGGGTCTCCAGGGACGTTCACCTCTGTCAGGTGCGGCTGAGCGGGACCGGTGAGCGAGATGCGGTTGCCATCCCGTTCCACGGTGACGCCAGCGGCCGCCAGCATGCGCTCCGTGTGGTCGCGTGTGGGCAGCGGTTCGATCACGGTCGTGGTTCCTTTAGCGTGCAGCCCGGCAAGGAGCAGGCATGACTTCACCTGCGCACTGGCGACGGGCAACTCGTAGACGATGGGTTTCGGTTGTCCGCCACAGATCGTCAGGGGGGCATAGCGGCCCTGTCGCGCCTCAATGCACACCCCCATCGCACACAGTGGCGCCACAATGCGATCCATGGGCCGCGCCCGCAAGCTCTCGTCACCATCGAGCGTAAAGGTACCGTCCTGTCCGGCGAGTATCCCGGCAAGGAGACGCATGCCAGTAGCCGAATTGCGCGCGTCGAGCGGCCGCGCCGGCGACCGTAGGCCCCGCCGGCCGACGCCGTACACGCGCGTCACAGATCCGTCTGCGGAGTCGCGCTCAACCCGCACGCCGAGCTCAGTCACCATGGTAGCCGTCGCCTCTGTGTCACCGGACCACAGGGCATTCCTGATCGTGACCACGCCGTCGTTGATCGCGCCGATCAAGAGGGCTCGCTGTGTGATCGACTTGTCGGGCGGTGCCGTCAGGCGCCCGCGCAACGCGCCGGTAGGCTTGAATGTCTTCGTCTCGGTCATTCGACCACCTTCGCCGTCGTGACACCGTAGCCGCGTGCGCCGATGATCGCGGCAGCGCGACCGCACGTCTCTTCGCCCTGCACGTACAACGTCAGTGAGCCGCCGAGATCGGCGCTCATGTGGTGCAGGGCAAGATCCTCGATGTTGATGCTCTCGTCGCCCAAGGCCGTCATAATCTCTTTCAGCACCCCAGGCCGGTCGGGTATGTGTACCACGATACGGAAGAGCTCCTCTGGGGCGAGGTTTGACGCCTCCAGCATCCGCTGTCGGCTGGCAGCAGCGCGGCTGATCATCTCCCCTAAACGTTCGTCATCGGCCGCTTCCAGAGCGGCAACGGCCTCACCGAGCTCATCACGATACTCACGCAGCGCCTCGAGCAACGCCGCCCGATTCTCGAGAAAGATGTCGGTCCACACACGACGATTGCTACCCGCAATGCGCGTCAGGTCGCGAAAACTGGGCCCGGCTGACGTGAGCGCATCTCGCCCACCCTGACGCCGACCGGCAAGCACCATCAGGGCGTTGGCCAGCACGTGTGGCAAGTGACTGACGAGGGCCATCAGGCGATCGTGCTCGCCCGGATCGATAGCTACCGGGCGAGCACCTACCAGAGTGACGGCATCGTAAAGTGTCTGAAAGGCCTCCGGGCGCACATGCGCACCGGGGGTGAGAAAGTACGTCGCCCCCTCGAACAGTGATGCCCGCGCGTTGACGACCCCCGCGGCCTCCGAGCCACAGAGGGGGTGACCGCCGATGCAGGTTGCTTGCTCCTCGATGTCGAGGGACGCCATAAGCCGGCCCTTCGTGCTGCCCACGTCGCTGATGACCGCCCCGGCAGGCGCGGCAGCGTGGGCGCGCTGCACGTGCTCGACGATATCACGCACCGGGGTGCAAACGAAGATCAGGTCGGCGGCTGCGGCAGCTTCCTCTATCGATCCGCACGCCTCGGTGATAGCCCCAAGGCGCAGGCCGCTTGCCAGTGTGCTCGCGCTGCGGCTGGCTCCCAGGACGCGGCGCACCCCTGCCTTGCTCTGCAGGGCCAGGCCCAGGGAACCACCCATGAGTCCCACGCCGATGATGGCTACCGTCCGTTGCGCGAAGTCCTTCATGTCCTTCTTGAGGGTGGTCTCACGCTCGTCCGCAGGACGTGCGGTGGGATGGGCAAGCGGCTCGCCATCAGGCGAGCCGCTTGCCCATCCACTCGGCCAGCTCGCGCACGCGCCGCGCATAGTCGCCGAAGGCCGCCGTCGGCAGAGACTGAGGACCGTCGCTGAGCGCGTGCTCGGGATTGGGATGCGTCTCGACGATCACGCCATCGGCGCCGGCAGCGACCGCAGCCAGCGACAAAGGCAGGACCAAGTCCGGCCGCCCCGTAGCGTGACTCGGATCAACGATCACGGGCAGGTGACTGGCTTGCTTCACCACGGGAACGGCGCTCAGATCGAGGGTGTTGCGCGTGGCGGTCTCAAAGGTGCGGATGCCGCGTTCGCAGAGGATAACCTCGCGGTTGCCCTCTTTGACGATGTACTCGGCGGCCATGAGCCACTCCTCGATCGTCGCCGAAAGGCCGCGCTTCAGCAGCGCCGGTTTGGCGGCCTTGCCCACCTCGGAGAGGAGCTGGAAGTTCTGCATGTTGCGCGCACCGATCTGGATCACGTCAGAGTACTCGATCAGAACGTCGAGGTCGCGCGGATCCATGAGCTCTGTGACGATCGGCAAACCAGTCTCCTCGCGTGCCGCCGCGAGGAGCTTCAGGCCCTCGACCCCCAAGCCCTGGAAACTGTACGGCGAGCTCCGCGGTTTGAAGGCTCCCCCGCGCAGCATGGTGCCCCCGGCAGCTTTCACTGCGCGAGCCGCGGCCATCAGTTGCTCTTCGTTCTCTACCGAGCACGGACCGGCGATGAGAGCAAAGTGACCACCGCCGACCTGCGTGTCGCGCACGTGCACGACGGTGTCGCTGGGATGAAATTCGCGGCTGACCAGCTTATAAGGCTTGAGAATCGCGACGACACGGTCGACACCCGGACAGGCCTCCAGAGGGAGGCTCGTGATCTCCTCGCGATCGCCGATCGCGCCGATCACCGTGACGCGCTCGCCCTTGGAGACGTGGCCAATGGCGCCTACCTCCTCGAGGCGCGCCAAGACGTGAGCGATCTCGGCCTCGCTCGCGCCCTCCTTCATCACGATCATCATGCTAACGTCCAGCCTCCTTGGTTCACCACCAGCACGACCACTGACCACCAGCACGACCACTGTCGGATCGCACTGTGCCCGCCGCCGGCGCACTTGCAGATCTTTCCTCTACTTATCCCACCTGCCATCCGCATGTCCCGCGCTCGGCGGGCAACCGACATGGCCCGCATTCACGATGCGAGGTCGAGTCGCAGTTGACGCGCCTCATGCAAGTAGACGTGGTGCATCTGCGCATCGGCCGGTGCATAACAATGCAGCAGCACCCGGATGCAACGCTCCAGAGCGCCGCGCACAGCCATCTCTTGACTACAGAGAAGCGGAACGTGTGACAGGCCTAACCGGCGCGCCGCTACCGCAGGAAAGTCGGCGACGATGTCTGGAGTGGCCGTAAAGACGACGCTCACGAGGTCGTCAATCTGCAGTTCGTTGCGCTCAAGAATCTCGCGCAGAAGCTCCTCCGTACGCGCAGCGATGGCTTCGCTCGTATCGCTCTCCACCGTCGTCGCACCCCTGATAGCTTTCAGCCTCAGCTGGTCAGCGCCCATACACCGTCACTCTCACCCATGCTTTACGATGAGCGAAGTATACACCGTCCCTTCCCCATCTCTGCCGACACGCACACGATTGACGGATGTGCGGCGCCCGCGGGGACGGGGCACCCGAGGGCACGGTCCTCAAGGGCACAGCGCCCTGCGGTGAGCCAAACATGGCGTGCTGCGACGGCACAGCTTCCCCGACTCACCTAAGGCTCCACAGCCGTCCCCAAGCCCAAGTCGTCCTGCGCTTCGCTCGAGCGCACGCGTCGCTCAGTTTCTTCGCCGGCACGTCGCAGGGCCTCGACTTCCTCGGCGGTCAGCTCGCGCCACGCGCCGACGCTCAATCCCTTGTCCGAGAGAGGCCCGTAACGCCGCCTCTGCAGTTCCTCGACCGGCAAGCCGAGAGCGGCCAGCATACGCCGCACTTGCCGCTTGCGCCCCTCGTGCAGGGTTAGTTCGACCACCGCGCTGCGTGGGCCCTGCTTGACGAGGCGGGCCTCGGCCGGCGCCGTGCGTCCGTCTTCTAAATCGATACCAGTACGCAAGGCTTGCAGCGCGGCCTTCGACACGTGTCCCTGCACCCGGGCCGTGTACGTCTTGGCAACACCGTAGCGTGGGTGCATGAGCCGGTTAGCGAGGACGCCGTCGTTGGTCAAGATGATCAAACCCGTCGTATCGACGTCCAGTCGCCCTACGGGAAACAACGTCCGACCGTTGGGAACGAGATCGACCAAGAGGCGTTCGGCGTGCGGATCACTGCGAGTTGAAGCCACGCCGCGTGGTTTGTTCACGAGCACGTAGCGAAGCTCGCGCGGTTCGACCGGCTCGCCATCCACCATGACTTCGTCGTCTGGACCAATTGTCCGCCGCGGGAAGGTCTCGACGACACCGTTCACCGTTACGCGGCCCTGCTGTACAAGCTCGTCCGTGCGTCGCCGAGAACCAACCCCCGCGCGCGCCAAGAACACGGCCAACTGCAGAGGCTGACGCACGGCCTGGCGCTCGCTGCGAACCTGATCACCGTCGGTCTCTCGGCTACCCTCGCTTGGCGAGTCGTTGTGGTCCTCCGGCGCGCCCGCAGGCGCGCCTCCCCCTTCGGCCAACGGCACGCCTTGAGCGCTCGGCTCGGCGGCGTCACTGCGTTCGCCGGGCATCGCTCGCCTGTCGCCCTGGGGCTCAGGCGCGCCGCTTCCTTCCCGGCGAGCGCTCTCTGGGTGAGCGCGCGAACCATCACCACTGCCCCGCCGCCGGCCGCCGCGCCGCCGGCCGCCCACTAGTTACTCCTCCGCTCGGCAACGCTCAACAGCCGAGCGCGAATCGCTTCGACCTCATCAGCACCCAAAGCAAACTCCTTCAAATCAGGTAGTTCAGAGAGATCGCGCAGCCCGAACAACTTCAGGAAGCGTGCCGTCGTGCGGTACTGAAGGGGCGCACCGGGCCCCTCGCCGCGGCCGCTTTCCTCAATCAGACCTCGCTCGACCAGCGCAGTGAGGGCCCACTCCGATGACACACCGCGGACGTGAGCGACCTCAGCGCGTGTCGTCGGCTGCAAGTACGCCACGACGCTCAGCGTCTCCAGCAGTGCTGGCGACAAGTCGTCCGGTCGACCGGCTCCCAGGAAGCGCCGAATGGCGCCCTCGCAGTCAGCCGCCACGACGAAGCTGTAGCCATTCGCCACAGCGCTGAGCTCGACCCCGTGGCGGCCAGGGGCGTACTCGCTGGCGAGCTCAGCGAGGGCGGCGGTCAGCTCGCCCTCGCTGAGCTCGCCAGCCGCGGCTAACTCAGCCGCCGACACGGGCTGGGGCGAGACGAAGAGCAGTGCTTCGAGGAGACGTGCAGCTTGATTCACGTTGGCAGACTCTCAGGATCGACGACAAGCCCCTCGGATCGGCACCTACCGGCTGGCCCGAGCCTCACCGCAAAGGGCTCACTTATGCTACCTTGTCCGCGGCGCCCCGTCACCAACCCTCGCGCGATGGGCTTTAGCGACAGCGCGGTTCATCGCAGCCCCCTCCAGCGAGGTCACCGGACAACGTCGTCACTCTCCTTCAGGCGTAACAACCGAGAATACTCGCGCAGCCGCCCGCCGCCCGGGTGTGGCGAATTCCCGCGGCACTGCCTTGACGCCTAGGTTCCCCCAATCCCAGCCGCGGCGCCTTGACGCACAGGTTCCTCGAGTTTCAGCGCCGCCTGCCGGCCCAGCGGCGTGACAACGATGTCGGCAAACGGACGCGTCTGTGTCAGCCGTACCTCACCGCGACTGTGAAGCTCGAGCAGGGCGAAGAACGTCACCGCCTTGCCCACTTTCTCGCGTGGCGCCACCGCGGCGAACGTGAATGGCTGTCCCGGCCCCAGGAAGGTGCGCAAACGTTGCAGTTCGCGCACCAAGGCGACCGCCAGGTCGGTGATGTGGCTCACATCAGGCACCGGCGGTTCGCGCAGCAAGGGCGCCAGGGCAGCCACAAGTGTCCCGGCTGGCAAGGTGTGCTGCGGTTCAGCGGCGGGCACGCTGGGCGGCGGCGCTTGCCGATAGAGGCGCCCGGCGTGCCGGGCGTACCGCTCGGCAAGCGCCGCCGCCGCCCGTTTGAACTGCGTGTACCGTACCAGCGCAACCAGAAGCTCTTCACCCGCTTCTTCACCAAGATCGTCCTCGTCCTCGCCAGCGAAGAGGTCGTCGGCCAGCAGTAAGCGCGACTTCATTTCCAGGAGCGCGGCGATCAACACGATGAACTGCGACGTCGCCTCCAAGTCGAACTCGTCGCTGTCGCTCAGGCGCAGGATGTATTCGGCGATGATGCGCGAGACCTCGACCTCCCAGAGGTCGACCTCTTCCCGCACGATCAGGGTGACCAGAAGATCGAACGGACCGTGAAAGACGTCCAGGTCGAGCTCGAGGTCGGGCACGCGCGCAACGCCCTGCAGATGTGCGCGCGCAGGCGCCTCGCCCAGGAGACTCATCCCCGCCCGTTACTCCTCGGGTTGGTTCACGAACGGTGGGATAGCCAGGTCGTCTGGCGACTCGAAGCGCGGCGGTGGCTCAAACAGCGGTGGCTCACCCGCCGCGGATTCCCTTCCCTGGGCAGCCGCAGCCTCCCGGCTCCCAGTCGACTGGCGACCGGGCTCGGTCTCAAATCCGGTGGCAATAACGGTGACGCCCATCTTGCCCTCGAGTCGCTCGTCGACCACGGCGCCAAAGATGATGTTCGCATCCTCGTGCGCCGCTTCGGCAATCGTGCCAGCCGCCTCGTTCACCTCGTACAGGGAGACGTCCTTGCCGCCGGTGATGTTGAGAAGGATGCCGCGAGCGCCAGCGATGGAGGTTTCGAGCAACGGCGAGTTCACGGCGGCCTGGGCCGCCTCGATAGCCCGGTTATCGCCCCCGGCGACGCCCACGCCCATGAGTGCTGTACCGGCGCCCTTCATGATCGTGCGCACATCGGCGAAATCGAGGTTGATGAGCCCGGGCACAGTGATCAGGTCGGTGATCCCCTGCACGCCTTGGCGGAGCACGTCGTCGGCGTACCGAAAAGCGTCCACCACTGTCGTATTGCGGTCGACGACCTGCAGCAAGCGTTGATTGGGGATGACGATCACCGTGTCCGCCGTAGCGCGCAATTCAGCGATGCCGGCCTCAGCCTGCCGCTCGCGTTTGCGCCCCTCGAAGCCGAACGGTTTTGTGACGATGGCAACGGTCAGCGCCTCGAGCTCGCGCGCCACCTGCGCTATTACCGGGGCAGCACCCGTGCCAGTACCGCCACCCTCACCGGCCGTGATGAACACCATGTCTGCGCCCCGCAACGCCTGTTTGATCTGGTCGCGCGAGGCCTCCATTGCCGCTCGGCCGACGGTGGGGTCAGCGCCGCCGCCAAGGCCGTGGGTGATCTCTTGGCCAATATGGATTTTCACGTCCGCGTCGCAGGTCTCGAGCTGCTGAGTATCGGTGTTCACGGCGATGAATTCGACACCGCGAATCCCCGAATCGACCATGCGATTGACGGCATTTGTGCCCGCGCCGCCAACTCCGACAACTTTGATCACGGTGACGTAGCCATGGCCCGAGGCAAATGGTTCGTCACGATCGACGCGCGGCGGCTGTGACCCGGTTTGTCCATCCGTACGTCGGAAGAGTTCATTGAGGCCGTCCCGCATGCTAGCGCGATCTGCCATTCAATACCTCCCCGGCGAGGGCTCGATAGGCTTCAGCTGCGGCACTATGGGGCTCGTTCTTGAGCACGGAGCGGCCGCGTACGGGTGCCTCGGCAAACTTGATCGTCTTGCGCACCACGGTATTGAAGACGAGTGCTCCGAAGTTCTCGCGCAACACCTCTACCGCTTCTCTGCCGTGTAGCGTGCGCGAGTCGAGCATCGTCGGCAAGATCCCCTTGATCGTCACTTTCGGGTTGATGTTCTCGCGGATCATATCGAGCGTCTTCTCGAGCTGGCACAAGCCGCGCAGGGAAAGGTACTCGCACTGCACGGGAACGATGACGCCTTCCGCGGCAGCCAAGGCATTGATCGTGAGGAGGCCAAGCGATGGCGGCGTATCGATGAGGATGTAGTCGTAACGCTCCTTCACTGGCGCCAGGGCCTTCTCGAGCGTCCGCTCGCGGCCGATCATCGTGGAGAGGGCCAATTCAGCACCCGCGAGGTCGATCGTAGAGCAGGCCACGTCGACTTCGGCCTCGACGATCACCTCCTCGATCGGCACGCGATGTACGAGCACGTCGTACATGCTCCGTTCGAGATTCTCCGGGTCGATGCCCTGGCTCATCGTCAGGTTGCCCTGCGGGTCCATGTCCACGGCCAGGACCCTGAGGCCACGCTCACGTAGCGCCACGCCGAGGTTCAGGGTGGAGGTCGTCTTTGCGACGCCGCCCTTCTGATTGGCGAAAGCTAGCACGTGCGCCATGCGCGCAAAGCTCCTGTCTTGTGGGGATCGTACCCGATTATCTTCTGGCAGCAGGGTTGAATCCCTGCAAAGTGCGCTCGCAGGGGAGACAGACAACTCATCGTCGCGGAGACCTACGACGGATCTGGCCAGGCCCACACTGCCGTGCGCACCCGAGCCAGAACCAGAAACGGACGCTTTCCGTGGTCAGAGACCGCTCTTACTGCGACGCCTTTTGGTCGTCCTCAGAATCATCTGCGCCGGCTTCGTCTGTACCGTCGTCGGCTTCGGAGTCATCTGCGGCCTGTTCGTCCTCGTCAGTCTCAGTTTCGCCCTCAATCTCCTCCGGCTCTTCCTCTTCGTACTCCTCTTCCTCTTCCTCTTCGCTCACGATGGACGAGATGGCTCGCTTCAAGAAGCGCACCTTCGTGCGATGCGCGATCTCCAGGACGACGTAGTCCTCGCGCAGCTCCTTGACGACCCCGAAGATGCCGCCGATAGTGACCACCTCGTCGCCCTTCTTGATCATCGAGAGCATCTCTTGGTGGGCACGGCGCTGCCGTCGCTGCGGTCGCACGGCCAAGAAGTAGAAAACACCGATGAACAAGATGATGTAAATGAGGATCAAACCACTGCCGCTCATACGCTGTCAGCCTCCTTGGCGAGACGCCCCACGACGTCGCCGTAAAACTCCGGGAAATCGTCCGCAACAATAGCGTTGCGAGCCTGTTCGCACAACCTTATCAGAGTGCGGACGTTATGCAGACTGAGCAAGTGCAGGCCGAGGATCTCTTTCTGACGAACCAAGTGGTGCAGGTAAGCTCGTGAGAAACCGTTCCGACACGTGTAGCAGTCACAGTCATCCTGCAACGGGCGCAGGTCATTCGCAAAGCGCGCGTTACGCAGGTTGAGGCGCCCTGCGTCTGTGAAGGCGGCGCCCGTGCGCGCCAAGCGCGTCGGCAGCACGCAGTCGAACACATCCACACCCCGCGCGATCACTTCGAGGATGCCGCGCGGATCGCCAATGCCCATGAAGTAGCGCAACTTCTCCTGCGGTAACAGCTCGTCCATCAGGGCTACGGTCCGCAGCATGTCCTCAGAACGCTCACCGACGGACAGACCGCCGATGGCGTAGGCGGCGAAATCCAGCGCCGTTAGCTCCGCAGCCGATTGGCGCCGCAGGCGGGCGTCGACTCCACCCTGCACGATGGCCACGAGCAGTTGGTCCGAGCGCGTGTGAGCGACGCGGCAGGCGGCGGCCCAACGGGTCGTCCGCCGCACCGCCGCCGCCAGCTCGTCACGAGACGCCGTCGCCGGCGCGCATTCGTCGAGGCACATGATGATGTCGGCGCCCAAGCTCTCCTGCGCCTGGATCACCGTCTCCGGTGTGAAGATGTGGCGTGAGCCGTCGTAGATACTGGTGAACTCCACGCCACGATCATCGATGCGCCGCGTATCGGCCAGACTGAAGACTTGGAACCCTCCCGAGTCGGTGAGGAGAGGGCCTTGCCAGTGCATGAACTGGTGCAGTCCCCCGTGCGCTGCTACTACCTCTGTGCCCGGCCTTAGGACGAGGTGGTAGGTATTGGCGAGCACGACCTGCGCACCCAAGTCGGTAAGGTCGCGCGGCGCCAGGGCTTTCACGGCGCCCTTCGTGCCTACCGGCATGAAGCACGGTGTCAGGACGTCTCCGTGCGCCGTGTGTAAGCGGCCAGCGCGTGCCCTCCCCGAACGGGCTTCGACGACGAAGGTCGGCGCCGCGGTCACCGCTGACGGCCTCGCTCCCTCATAGGGCCACCATGGCGTCGCCGAAACTGTAGAAGCGGTACCGGTGCGCGACCGCGTGGGCGTAGATGCGGCGCGTCTCTTCGACTCCACAGAAGGCCATCACCAGGGCGAGCAGGCTTGTGCGCGGCAGGTGGAAGTTGGTGATCAGACCATCCACGAGGCGGAAGCGGAAGCCGGGCGTGATGTAGAGATCTGTCCGCCCCCGCAGAATAGTGGGCGTCGTCACGGCGCCCTTGGCGGTGGGCGTGTCGAAGCGCGCCAGCGTCTCGAGGAGGCGGGTCATCGTCGTGCCAACGGCGATGACCCGCCTCCCCTCCCGCTGAGCCGCAAGGATACGTCGCCACGTCGCCAGATCGACCTCGTAGGGCTCGCTGTGCAGATCGTGCAGGGCCACGTCATCCGTCGTGATCGGGCGGAAAGTCCCCACACCAACGTGCAACGTTAAGGCCTCGACTTGCACGCCACGCGCTCGCAAACGCTCATCGAGATCGCGGGTGAAGTGCAGACCGGCCGTCGGCGCTGCCGCCGAGCCTTCCCGCACTGCGAAGATGGTCTGGTAGCGCTCAGGGTCGACCAGTCGAGCCTTGATGTAGGGCGGCAGGGGCGTCTCTCCATAACGCGCGAGGAGCGCCACGACTGGCTCTGGCGACGTACTGCGGACCAGCCAGCGACCGTCGCCGAGACCTTGTTCAACGATGAGCTGCCAGCCGTTGCGGCCCCCGCGCGACTCCGGCGCAATCCCTTGCCGCGCGGACCCCTGCGCCACTTCCTCACGCCTCTCGATGTGGGTCAGGATCTCGCCGGCGCGGGGTCGGCCGCGTATGAGGACTAGCCAGCGGCGCGCCGCAGCGGTCGGCGCGTCCTCGGCACCCTCAAGGAAGAGCACTTCGAGACGCCCCCCAGTCTCGCGGACGAAGTGGGTCCGCGCTCGTAGCACCCGCGTCTGGTTACGCACCAGGACGTCGCCCGGACGAAGGATTTCCGGTAGATCAGCAAACGTCCTGTCGTCGATCGCGCCGTCGATCGTGCCTCGCCCGCCGCGATAGACCAGCAACCGAGCCGCATCACGCGGCTCGGCCGGTGCCTGAGCGATCAGCTCGGGCGGCAGCTCGTAGTCGAGCTCATCAGTTCTCATGGTCGATTTGGTCGCTCCCTCAGCCCGTCGCCGGCGACGATGTCCTTGGCGATGCCACAGCTCCGGTGCGCGCCCACCACGGCGACGCGTCGCAGGGCGGTTCGCTTCCTCCGAAGCGGCGCGCCCCCTGGACAAATCGCAACGTGTGAACCGGGCTCATCGTCCCCGGAAGATGAGGTTCAAAATCAGGGTCAGCAGAAGGCTGCCCACGATCATGACGCCGACCGGCGCGATGACCGTCAGGCCACCACGCCGCCAGACGACCGTTCCCGGCACGCGGTGAATACCCAAACGGTCAAGCAGGAGGAGCCCGCCGCCGAGGACCACAAACGCTAGCCCAATGAGGAGCAGCAAGCGTCCCAGGGAGGCAAACATCACGTTGAGCCCCCTTGCACAGGGGCGCCACCCGCCTGGCCGACCATGCTGGCTCGCTTGGCCTTGCGCGCCAGGCGCCCTTCCCAAGACTGCCACTTGCTGACGACGCAGCCACAGTAGTGCTGGCGGTAGAGGCCCAGGCGCCGCGACTCCGCAACGCTCTCGCGGTACGCCGGACGCAAATCGAGATAGAGAAACTCGCCGCCAAACTGCGCCTCTGCCGCAGCACCGGCCAAGCGAATGAGATCGTGACGCTGGTACGGGCTCACCGTAAGCGTTGTCGCAAAGTGCGGGATGCCGCGCTGCGCCGCGTGGCGGGCGGCTTCGCGTAAGCGAAGCCCCAGACACGCGGCGCAGCGCGCCGTATCATCTTCGGCGCGGCGTACCTGCTCCGCCGGCGTCGCCCCAAGGGCCGCCAGCCAGTCTCGCTCATTGGGTTGCGTCACACTGACCAGCCGAACGTCGGCCACGCGGGCGAACTCCTCTAGGGCAGCCAAGCGGCGCGCATGTTCGCTGGCCGGGTGAATGTTGGGGTTGGCGTACAGCAGGATCGGTTCGAAGTCGCGTTCCCGCCACGCCCTCACCGTCACCGTACTGCACGGACCACAGCAAGCGTGTAAGAGTAACGGTTCCATGTGAGAAATTATACCCGCCACCCTGTCGCCAGCTGCAGCACAGCCAGCGAAACGCCTGCTTGTGGCCGCCTCAGGCAGCAGGCGCGTGCTCTCCGCAAGGAAAGACTCACGCTTCCCGCGATCGCAACTGTCGCCTCAGGATGGGCAAACCCAAGCTGCTCCGCAACCTCAGTCAAAGAGCGTCGCTGCCGCCGAACCGGCTGGCGGTTGCCGGCCACAGTGCTGCCAGCCCGAGCGCGTCAGCACCCGGCCGCGTGGCGTGCGCTTGAGAAAGCCCCGTTTGATCAAGTACGGCTCATAGACATCTTCCAGCGTGTCGGCCTCCTCGCCCAGAGCCACCGCCAACGTACCCAACCCTACCGGTCCCCCGTCGAACTTCTCGACAATGGTCAGCAACACGTCGCGGTCGAGCTTATCGAGGCCCTCAGCGTCGACCTGGAAGAGCTCGAGCGCAGCCAAGCAAATTTCGATGTTAACCTCGCCCTGGTGGCGCACCTCGGCGTAGTCGCGCACGCGGCGCAGCAAGCGGTTGGCCACGCGCGGTGTGCCGCGGGAGCGCTTGGCGATCTCGCGCGCCGACTCGTCGTCGGTGCGCACACCGAGGATGCTCGCCGAGCGCTTCACGATGGCGGCCAGTTCGACCTCATCGTAGTACTCAAGTCGTTGCCACACGCCGAAGCGATCGCGCAGCGGCGTCGTCAGCAGTCCAGTCCGTGTCGTGGCTCCGATGAGCGTGAACGGCGGCACGGCCATGCGGATGCTGCGGGCCGCCGGCCCTTCGCCGATCATAATGTCGATCTCGAAATCCTCCATGGCCGGGTAGAGCACCTCTTCGACGGCGGCGTTGAGCCGATGGATCTCGTCGACGAAGAGCACGTCGCCCGGCTGCAGGTTCGTGAGCAAGCCGGCGACATCCACTTTGCGCTCCAGCGCCGGTCCCGATGTGGTGTGCACGCTGACACCAAGCTCGGCGGCGATGATGCCAGCAAGGGTCGTCTTGCCCAGTCCCGGTGGTCCCGCCAACAGTACGTGGTCGAGCGTCTCGCCACGCTTCTTGGCCGCCTGCACGAAGATCTCCAGCTGCTCCTTTACGTTGCGCTGGCCGACGAAGTCAGCGAAACTCTTGGGCCGCAGCGACACATCCACGTCGCGATCGTCGGCGATCTCTTTCGGGTCGGCGATGCGCGCTGGTCGCAGGGGACTCTCAGCCATGGTGCGCCTTCTTCTTCAGGGCGTGACGAACGAGCTCCTCGACCGGGGCATCCTCGGGTGCGTCGCGCAGCGCCTCTTCGGCCTCGCGCAACGTCAGTCCGAGGTTTTCCAGCGCCGTGCGCGCCAGGAGGAAGGCACTACCGTCGGCGCCTTCGGCGACCGCAGCAGCGCCACCAGATCCGCCGGGCGAGAGCTCGCCCACCTTGTCCTTCAGCTCGATCAGTAGCCGCTGGGCGAGCTTCTTGCCGATGCCCGGGATCGACTCAAACCGCTTGGCGTCGCCGTGCAGAACGGCCGTCTCGAGTTGCTCGACCGGATAGCTCGACAAGATCGCCATGCCCACCTTCGGACCGACGCCGCTCACTCCGATCAGCGCCAAGAAAAACGCTCGCTGCTTGACTGATTCGAAACCGTACAGGGCCAGAGCATCGTCACGCACGTGCAGGTACGTGTGCAAGAACGCCTCCTCGCCGACGCGCCGCGACAGGGACGAGAGCACAGCCGCCGGCGCCTGCACGGCAAAACCGACTCCCCCCGACTCGATCACCACTTGATCGGCCTCAACTCCAGCGACAATGCCGCGCAGAGAGGCGATCACCGTACGCTCACCGTCCCCGAGAGCCCGTCGAGCAGCTGCCGACTATGAAGGTGACAGATAGCCACCGCGAGCGCGTCGGCGGCGTGGTCGGGTTGCGGAATGCGCGGCAGATTCAGCAGTACTTTCGTCATCTCTTGTACTTGTGCCTTACTGGCGCGCCCATATCCTGTCACTGCCTGTTTGATCGCCAGAGGCGTGTACTCGGCCGGTGAGATGTCGTACCGCGACGCCGCCAGGATGATCACGCCGCGCGCGTGACCGACAGCGAGGGCCGTCTTCACGTTGACATTCACGAAGAGTTCCTCGATTGCCATAGCGTCGGGCCGGAAGCGCTCCAGGAGACGCAGGCACTCGTCGTAGATCTGGCGCAGGCGAAGGTGCGTGTCGTTCTTCGCCGACGTCACGATGCAACCGTAGCCGAGCGAGCGCAAGCGATTGCCCTCTTGCTCGACTACCCCCCACCCCGTGCTGGCCGTGCCCGGGTCGATGCCGAGGACGAGGGTTCGCGCAGGACGAGCGCCGCTGCTCGCCGGTAGCCCGCCGTCACTCACTCCTCTGCCGCCTCGAGCACCTCTTCGGGGATATCAAAGTTCGCGTAGACTTCTTGCACGTCGTCGTTCTCTTCGAGGGCGTCGATCAGCCGCAAGGTCTTGCGCGCATCGGCTTCGTCGAGGACCACGGTCGACTTTGGAATCAGTGTGATCTCGGCCTGTTCATATTCGATGCCCGCAGCACTGAGCGCCTCGCGTACGGCAGACAACTGCGCCACGTCGGTAATCACTTGGAACGTATCGCCGTCGCGCACGACATCGTCGGCCCCACCCTCGATGGCGGCGCCGACGACGTCGTCTTCGTCGTAACGCGTTGCGTCAACGATGATCGACCCCCGGCGATCGAAGATCCACGACACCGAACCCGGCGCGCCAAGGCTGCCGTTATGCTTGGTGAAGATGCTCCGCACAGCCGATGCCGTACGGTTGCGGTTGTCGGTGAGCGCCTCGACGATGATCGCCACCCCGTTAGGTCCGTAGCCCTCGTACGTGATTGACTCCCAGGCCTCGCCAGACTCGCCGCCGCCGCCACGCTGGATAGCCCGCTCGATGTTCTCCTTTGGCATCGAGTAGCTCTTCGCCTTCTCAACTGCGGCCGCCAAGGTCGCATTCGCGGCTGGATCAGGGCCGCCCTCCTTCGCTGCGACCATAATCGCGCGGGCAAGTTTCGAGAAGAGTTGCCCGCGCTTGGCGTCTTCCTTGCCCTTCTTATGCTTGATCGTCGACCACTTCGAGTGCCCGGACACTTACGAGACCACCTCCCCCACTCATGCGTTGACCAGGTTCATCACACCAATCTCACCCGTCACAATTCTGATCCCGGCTCAGACTACCTTGGCGCTCTCGGGCTGCTTGACCTCGGGCTGCCGGGCCTCGGGCTGCGTAAACTCGGGCTGCCGCGCCCCCTGCGACCCTTGTGCCGCGCGGACCATCTCGAGGAAGCGGCGGTGCACGCGCGTGTCGCTCGTCAGTTCGGGATGGAAAGCGGTCACAAGGATCGACCCTTGCGTCGCAGCGACGCCATGACCGTCGTATTCGGCCAACACGTGCACGCCGGGACCCGCCTGCTCAATCCACGGCGAACGAATGAAGACCGCCCGCAGTGGCTCGGGGCCAAGCCCGTCAACCACCAAGTTGACCTCGAAGCTCTTCACTTGGCGACCGAAGGCATTGCGTCGCGCCACGATGTCGATGAGCCCCAGCAGCGGCTGGTCGTAGGACTCCACGGTCGCGCGCGCCAGGACGATCAGTCCGGCGCACGTCCCGTAGATCGGGCGACCAGAAGCGGCGAAATCCCTGATCGCCTCGATGAGTCCGTACTCGACCATGAGCTTCCCCATGGTCGTGCTCTCACCGCCCGGTATCACGAGCCCGTCGAGCCCGTCGAGCTGCGCGGCGGAGCGCACGGCCACTGTCCGCGCCCCCAGCGCCTCGAGCATGCGCTGGTGTTCGCGAAAGTCGCCTTGCAGAGCTAGCACGCCGAGCCCAAGGCCAGCGCCCACGTGATCGCCGCCGACGAGGGTCTCAGTGGCCCAGTTGCCCACGCTGACTACCTCAGCGCCAAGGGTCTGCGCATCTGCGTTCATTAGCCCACTCATCGCTCTGCCGCACCCAGCCGCTTGCCTTGACCTCTCACCAGCCGCGCGTCTGAATTTTCGCCTCGACCGGCATCTTCGCCGCATCGATGCCAGACATCGCTTCGCCCAAGCCCATGGAGACCTCGGCCAGGATGGAAGCATCCATGTAGTTGGTCGTCGCCCGCACGATGGCCTTCGCGCGCTGCTCCGGATTGGAACTCTTGAAGATACCGCTGCCAACGAACACGCCTTCGGCACCGAGCTGCATCATGAGCGCCGCATCGGCCGGCGTCGCGATGCCGCCAGCCGAGAAGTTGACCACCGGCAACTTGCCGTTCTCGGCGACCCAGCGGACCAGTTCATAGGGAGCGCCCAACTGTTTCGCGGCCATGAAGAGCTCATCTGGATCGAGCGACTGTAGGTGGTGGATCTCACCCATGATGGTGCGCATGTGACGCACGGCCTCGACCACGTCGCCCGTGCCGGCCTCGCCCTTGGTGCGAATCATGGCCGCGCCCTCACTGATCCGCCGCAGCGCCTCGCCGAGGTTGATCGCTCCACACACGAACGGCACCTTGAACTTCCACTTGTTGATGTGGTGCGACTCATCGGCCGGCGTGAGGACCTCGCTCTCGTCGATGTAGTCGACCTCAAGCGCCTCGAGGATCTGCGCCTCGACGAAGTGCCCGATGCGCGCCTTGGCCATCACGGGGATACTGACAGCCTCTTGGATCTCGCGAATCTTGGTGGGGTCGGCCATGCGCGCAACACCGCCCTGCGCGCGAATGTCTGACGGCACCCGCTCCAGAGCCATGACCGCGCAAGCGCCCGCTTCTTCGGCGATCTTGGCCTGCTCGGCGTTCGTCACGTCCATGATGACGCCGCCCTTCAGCATCTCGGCAAGACCGCTCTTCACACGCATTGTGCCGATGTCGCTCACGGGATACCTCCGAATCGTTGCCCAAAACTCGCGCGCCGGCCCGAGAGCTGCTCGAGTCGGCGCAGCGCTAGCAGTCGCTCAGCGAGACTATTTTATCCCAGCCGGCACGGTGCGACCAGCTGTGCGCCTGCCACCGCTGGCGCACAGCTCGTGCTCCTGTCGACGGCAAGAACTTAGCCTTTGGCTGCCTCTTCCCGGTCCTTCTTGGCTTGCTCAATCACCTTTTGCGCGATGTGCGGCGGCACCTCTTCGTAGCGCAAGAATTCCATCGAGTAGTCGCCGCGGCCGCCGGTCATCGAGGTGAGGTCGGGAGCGTAGCTCAGCATCTCGGCGAGCGGCACCTCGGCGGCAACGACAGCGTAGTGGCCGCGGGGCGTCATGCCCAGCACGCGGCCACGCCGCGAGTTGAGGTCGCCGATGACGTCGCCGACGTTCTCTTCTGGCGCCGTGACCTCGACGCTCATGATCGGTTCCAGCAGCACCGGCTGAGCCTTCTCGAAGGCCGCTTTGAAGCCGATCGAGCCAGCGATCTTGAAGGCCATCTCCGACGAGTCGACCGGGTGATGCGAGCCGTCGTAGAGAATCGCCCGTACGTCGACGACGGGGGCCCCGGCCAGCGAGCCGGCCTGCATGGCCTCGATGATGCCCTTCTCGACGGCGGGGATGAAGTTGCGCGGGATGACTCCACCGACGATCTTATCGACGAACTCGAACCCAGCGCCTCGCTCCAAAGGCTGTAGCTCGATCCACGTGTCACCGAACTGTCCCCGGCCACCGGTCTGCTTCTTGTGCCTCCCTTGCGCCTTGGCGCTCGTGCGGATCGTCTCGCGGTAGGGCACCCGCGGCGGCTTGAGGTCGACCTCCACGCCGAAGCGGCGCCTCATGCGCTCGACGATCACCTCAACGTGGACTTGGCTCATGCCGGCAACGATCGTCTCACCCGTCTGCTGGTCACGGTGGATATCGAGCAGGGGATCTTCTTCGGCCAAGCGGCGCAGGGCCTGGATGACTTTGTCCTCGTCGCCCTTGCTCTTGGCCGAGACAGCGAAGGACATGAGCGGGGCCGGGAAGGTGAGGCGAGGGAGTTCGACGACCTGCCCTTCAGAACAGAGCGTGTCGGCAGTGACGACGTCCTTGAGTTTGGCCACCGCACCGATATCGCCAGCCACCAGTGCCGGCACCGGCTTGTTCTCCTTGCCCTGCGGCTTGAGTATCTGCCCGAAGCGCTCTTTGTGCCCATCGCGGGCGACGACCAGCACGCTGTCGCTCGTGACCGCGCCCTGGAAGACGCGGAAGACGTTGATGCGCCCGCTGAAGGGGTCGGCGAGCGTCTTGAAGACGAAGGCGACCGTCGGTCGCTCGACGTCGCACACCAAGGTTACCTCGTTACCGTCCGCGCCCTTTGCCGTGCGAGGAGCGCCGGCAGTCGGTGCCGGGGTGGAGCGCAAGAGGTCGAGCAAGAGATCAATGCCCACGAGGTGGGTCGCTGATCCGCCCAGGACCGGAAACACCTGGCCGTTCGCGATCGCCGCCGCCAGGGCAGAACGCAGTTCGTCGGTGGTGATCTCTTCCTCGGCGAAGAACTTCTCGAGCAACGCGTCGTTTGTCTCGGCAACAGCCTCGATCATTGCCGCGCGCGCCTCAGCGGCCGCGCCTTCGAGCTCGGCGGGAATGTCGCCCACGACGTCCTTCTCGCCCTCGCGTGTGTAGGCCTTCATAGTGAGTAGGTCGACGACGCCCTTGAAGGTGTGCTCCGCTCCGATGGGCACCTGCAGCGCGACCACCTGCTGCCCAAACGCTTCGCGTAGGGCGGTCATGGTGGCAGCAAAGTCGGCCCGCTCGCGGTCGAGCATGTTGGCGAACAGTAGGCGCGCCAGACCGCGTTGCGCGGCCCGCTCCCACAGACGTTCGGTCTGCACCTCGACGCCGAGGACGGAGTTGATGACGACCAGAGCCGACTCGACGACCTCGAAGGCTGCGATCGTATCGGCCTGGAAGCTCGGGTCGCCCGGCGTATCGAGGAGGTTGAGCGTCACTCCCTCGCGTTCGACGTGCGCCAAGGTGGCCGACAAGCTGAGCTGCCGGCGCTTCTCGTCTTCGTCGTAGTCGGAGACCGTTGTTCCCTCTTCGACCTTGCCAAGCCGAGTGATGACCCCGGCGCGGAAGAGCAGCGCCTCGAGTAGCGCCGTCTTGCCAGCGCCACGATGGCCCACGAGTGCGATGTTCCTGATCTTGCCCGGGTCGTCCATATCGTGAAGTCTCCTCGTCGTCGTAGCGGCGCCCGCTCTGTGCGCCGTAAGCGGGCGCGAGCGCCGTAGTGCTGTAGGCCTGCGACACGTGTGCGGGCGCCGGCCAAGGTGCGCCGCGCCCGCAGAGTGTGAAGTTTAGCACACGGGCAGAGCGCCGGCAGGTCGTAGCGCTCGTGCCCCATACTTGGCGCGCACGCGATCGACCGCATCGTTTAAAGCGGCCTCTTTCCAGTGGTTGTCGAACGTCAGCTGAAAGGCTTTGCCCTGCAGATCGCTCAGACTGACCCCTACGAGCCGCACCCACCGTCCGCGCAAATCGACCTGGGCGAGGAGGTTGCGCAGCGTCTCGGAGACGGCACGCACACTGGTCGTAGGAGCTGGAAGTGTCGTGCGCCGAGTGAGTGTGTGAAAGGTGCTGTAGCGAAGTTTGAGCGTCACTGTGCGAGCTGCGTAGCCTTGGCTACGCAGCTCGCCCACGGCCCTATCGGCAAGGGAGAGCAACGTCGCGTGTAACAGTTCGGCATCGTTGACATCGTTGGGGAAGGTGAACTCGTGACCAAGCGACTTCGGCGCGGCGCGTCCGGCACGCACTGGTGAGAGGCTGCCGCCAAAGGCCAACTGTTTGAGAGCGTACGCGCCCTTGCCGAAGGCTGCCGTAAGCACCGGCAAGGGCGCGTCTTGCAGGGCGCCCACGTTTGTCAGCCCGAGGGAGAGTAAGCGCTTTTCGGTAGCCGGCCCGACGCCCCATAACGCGCCCACCGCGAGATGACGCAACCCACGCGTCACATCGGCTTCGGTAAGGATACCGATGCCAGCCGGTTTGTTGAGCGTTGAGGCGAGCTTGGCGAGCAGCTTGGTAGGACCAATACCTAGCGAGCAGGTAAGGCCCTGCTCGTCGTAGACCAGCTCTTGCAGACGACGCGCGATTGCCTGAGGTGGCCCAAACAAACGATGACAGCCAGTGACATCGAGGAATGCCTCGTCGATGGAGACAGGTTCGACGATGTCGGTGAAACGCTCAAACAGCTCGCGCAAGGCACGGTGAACTTCGGCGTACGCCTTGAAGTTAGCTGGGACGATAACCGCCTGCGGGCAAAGTCGCTGCGCCTGCGCTATCGGCATGGCTGTGCGCACTCCGTAAGCGCGCGCCTCGTACGAGGCCGTCGCAACCACGCTGCGCCTCTCGGCCTGGCCGCCAACGATTACCGGTAGCCCCCGTAATTCGGGGTGCCGTACCTGCTCGACGGAGGCAAAGAAGGCATCCATGTCGATGTGGATAATGGCGCGCGTACGAACCACGGGAAGGTCGCCTTGCCGTTGCCTTAGACGAACATATGTTCGTATAGTAGGCGAGCAAGACACGGGTGTCAAGTCTCACACTATAACTACCTACCCAGGCGCCTTCGCTCCGGGCGCTCGGCCGCCGCACCAACCAACGGCTCTCGCGGCAAGCCGGTCAACGCCTTCCTACCGGGTGCGCCGCCCAAAGTCGACCGTGTACATCTGCACGTTACTGACGCCTCTGAAGGTGCCGGTCACCTCGCCAACACCCACGTCGCGCCAGCGCTTCGTGAGGATCACGGCGCGGTGAGTAGAGTCCTTCATCCACGCCCGAAAGATCGCTTGCGGTGTGCCGAGAAGGCCCTTGCCATAGCCAATGATCTCAGCCACGCTCCACGAGGAGTACCCAGTGCGCGTGTAGCCGTAGCTCGCGATACGGGTAGCGTACGTCGCTCCCGAATACGAGTAGTGCGAGAAGTACCCGTCCCTGATCATCTCCCGCGAATGCGCCTTGGCCGCGTAGTAGAGGTACACGTTCAGGCTCACAGGGTGTAGCCCGCGACTGGTACGCGCGCCGTTGATCAGGCTGAGCAAAGTGCGTTCGTTCTGCGTCAGGGTGATGCTTGCCGATGCGGTGGGCACCGCACCGTACAGACCCACGGCGAGCACGCCGAACGCAAGCAGAGCAGCGGCAATCCTTCTCCCCATGGTCTCCTCCAGTGATTCGCTTCGACACCGGCGGTGGTCACGCTCGAGCACCTTGCGCCGATGCCACCTGCACGTGCTGGAGGCGGGTCGAAGCGCCGCCTCCCGTTGCCTTAAGCGGCTACGTTACCACAGCCCTTCTACGCCACTGCAACCCGAGTTCCTGCCCGGGAGTTGACATCTGCCCTCACCCAAGAGACGACGCAGTGTCCCGATCCAGTGCAGGTGAGGTACCGACATCGATGCAGGAATGCAGAGAGAGCCGCTGCGTCAGTCAGCCTGTCGCTTGCTGCGGTAGATCCTCCCGCGGGGCATCGCGCCAGAGCGCCTCGAGGCGATAGAAGTCGCGGGCAGCCGGAGTGAAGATGTGCACGACGACGTCGAGGTAGTCGAGGAGGACCCACTCCCCCTCGCGCTCACCCTCGACGCGGGCCGGGCGAACGTTGTGCTCACGCAGTTTGCGCTGCATCTCTTCGGCGATGGCGCGCGTCTGGCGCGTGTTAGCGCCCTGGCAAATGAGGAAGTAGTCGGTGTAGGAGACCGCCGCGCTCATATCGAGCACGACGATGTCGGTCGCTTTCTTGGTGGCCGCCACCCGCGCTATCTCTAGCGCGAGGGCGAGTCCGTTCTCCTGAAATCGGTCCGTTGCTACCGCAGGTCCTTCGCTGTGAGATCTTTCCCGATAATGACCACCACTGAGGTGGCCGGCAGTTGCGTGTCGCCAAGGACCACGCCTCCGCCAAGTATAGCACGCACCTGCTGGGCCACGGCCAACGCCTGGCTGCCCGCGACAATCTGCGTCTGGCGATATGTGAACGACGGCGCGTTCACTGGCGCCGGCAGGTTCACATCGAGCACGGCCAAACGGCGCAACGCTAATTGACCGACGCCGATTTCACCGCTGCCGTTCTCCACCTGCACGGTGTAGCGGGCCACGAAACCGGGTGTCCGCCGGGTGATTTGCGCCATGATTTGCGCCGGGTCCGGCCGGTAGACGAACTGGCCCTCATTCGTCTGCCCGTTCGCCGGTAGCTGCCCAACCCAGAGGTGACTGGTGAGCAAACCGGTGAGGATGTCGCGCGCGTCGGCGGCGGCGGCGCCGTCGCGGGACGTGACGGCGCTCACCGCCGACGCGCGCGCCGACGGCTGACGCGTCGCGGCTGCCTGCAGAGCGGCCCGCAGGACAGCCGCCTCGAAGAGGGCCTCCTGCGGGCCGCTCTGTCCGTTTGCGCTGAGCGCTGCGGTGAGCAATCCCCCCGGCAGCGTGAACTCACCCTGGTACGTGCGCCAGACACCGTTGAGCTGCACGGTGGCTGGAGAGGTGAGCGTTACATCGAGGTCGCCTCCACCCGTGAGGCGCTCCAAGTCAGCGTAACTCAACGCCATCCGGTACTGGATCGGCGCGCCAACCACGCGCGCGAGATAGCGAGTGTAGGCGGGCTGGGCCATGACATCGCCGGCCAGCAAGTACTCCCCGTGGTCGCCGACGAGCAGTGTCGAGCGCGGCACGAGAAAGAAGTTGCTCGCGTCGTCGGCCTTCTCGTAGAGCACGAGCGCGCTCACGGGTTGACGGCCCGGCTCACCGGTACCGACAGTCACGAGGCCGAGAAAACTTGCGTCCGTCGGCTTGACGTGCTTGGCAGTGAGACGATGAGCAAGGTAGATGGAGCCCAGCACGGCCGCCAGAGCTACCACTCCAGCGAGGATGTAGAGCGTGACACTTTGCCACGTGCGCAGCCGCTGGGCGCGTTGCTGGTCCAGTCGTTGCCGGCGGTAGCCCTGTCTCTTCTTGGGCGACCTAGCCATAGAGCGTGTTGTAGAGCTCCACCGAGGCCGGATGCAGTGGCTTGCCGGCCGCGATCAGCGCCCCCAGCCCAGATCTGACGCACGCGGCGACTGCTCGCGCGGCTGAAACCTCGGCTGCCGCGCGTAGCTCGTCGACCCCCGCAAACGAGCGACCCGGCTCGATCGCGTCGGCAACGTAGACAGCTTGCGCGACGAGATCCATCTGGGGACCGCCAACCGTGTGCAGAGCGATTGCCGTCAGCACACGGCCGGCCACACCGGTGTCGGCAAGCTCGGCCGCCGCTACTGGCGCGTGGAGGAGCTCTACGGGTCGACTCGCCTCAAGCTCACTGACCGACAGCCCGTACCGTCCCGCTTTCGCGAGGATCTCCTCCGCAGGGTCCTCTCGGCAGTAATCGTGCAGCAAGCCAGCAACAGTCGCATCTTCGATCTGTTCGGGTTCGCCGCCCCACCGGCGCACGAGCGCCGCTGCGGTTTCGGCGACGCGGCGCGAGTGCGCCCGTAACTCCGGCGAGAGACGCTCGGCGATGAGCCGCTCAGCGAGCTCTCGAGCCCCTGTCGCCGATCGTGCAGCAAGTCCGCGCGCCGCCGCCTGCCCCTCGTGGTGGCGCCCTGCAGCGGCTCTCTCGATGCCCGCGTCGCTCACGGCGCCGCGTCTCCCGCGGGGCGTGCTTCCCGGTAGAGCTTGAGCCGGGTCACGGCGGCGACAACCGTATCGGGCACAAGGTAACGAATCGGCAGACCGCGGCGCACGCGCTCGCGGACCAAGCTTGAGGAGATGCCGATCGAGACGCTGTCCAGCACAGTGACGTGTTCCGCGCCCCACTGCGCCACGCCCGCCGCGATCGCAGCGCGATCGTCGCCCGGGCGTGGCGCAACCGCCAGGTGCGCCAAACGCAAGATCGCCTCCGGCCGCCGCCAGGTGCCAAACTGAATGAACGAGTCGGACCCCATGATGAAGACGAACCGGCGACCGGGGAACAGCCCCTCCAGTGCTTTCAGGGTATCGGCCGTATAGACGATGTCACGCTCAATCTCGATCGCTGAAGCGGCGAAACGCGGGTCGTCCTCCACCGCTAAGCGAGCCAGCTCGAGGCGGGTTGCCGCCGGAACCTGATCGGCAACCCGCTTGTGCGGCGGTGTCGCCGAGACGACGAACAAGACTCGCTCCAGGCCCAGCTGTGCGCACGCCTCCGAAGCGATCACCAGGTGACCCAGATGCGGCGGGTTAAAGCTCCCGCCAAGCACACCAATCGCAGCGTCGCCCACGGCCACCATCAGCCACGCACTTGACCGTCGCCCCAGACCACGTACTTGAGGCTGGTGAGCGCCTCCAAGCCCAGAGGACCGCGCGCGTGCAGCTTTTGCGTCGAGATGCCGATCTCGGCGCCAAGTCCGAACTGCGCTCCATCCGTGAAGCGAGTCGACGCGTTCACATAGACACACGCAGCATCGACCATCTGCGTGAACTGCCGCGCCGCGGCGAGATCTTCCGTAATAATCGCCTCCGAGTGACCGGTGCCGTACGTGGCGATGTGCTCCACCGCCTGCGAGAGTGACTCCACGGTCCGCACAGCCATCTTCAGAGCGAGGAACTCCGTCGCGTAGTGAGCCTTCGTCGCGCGCTTCAAGGTCGCGTCGGAGAGGATATCGGCACTCACCTTATCGACGAAGAGCTCAACCCCGCGTCCTTGGAGTTCACGCACGATCATAGGCAGGAACCGCTCGGCTACGGCGCGATGCACAAGGAGCGTCTCGGCCGCGTTGCACACGCCAGGGCGCTGGCACTTGGCGTTGACGACGATGCGCACGGCCTTTTCCAGATCGGCCGCCGCGTCAACGTAGACGTGACAGTTGCCGCCGGCGGCGTAGATCACCGGGACCTTGCTGTGCTCGACGAGGAAATCCTTGAGCTCCTCGCCACCGCGAGGAACCACGAGATCGACGAGACCGCGTTGTTGGACGAGTTCCAGGAGGCCTTCGCGATCGGGGGGCAGGTACGCCACCGCCTCGGCCGGCAACCCCGCTTCCAGCAGGGCGCCCTGAACGACCTCGGTCAGGATGCGATTCGAATGCTTCGCCGCGCTTCCTCCGCGCAAGATGACCGCGTTGCCGGCCTTCAGGCACAGTGCGGCGGAGTCGATGGTGACGTTCGGCCGCGCTTCATAGACCACGGCGATCACCCCCAGGGGCACGCGCTGCTGAAGCACCTCTAAGCCGTTCGCCAGACGCCAGCCGCGGACGACGGAGCCGATCGGGTCAGCCAGGTCGACGATTGCCCGCACACCGGCCACGACGTCACGCAGGCGATCCTCATCCAGGAACAGCCGATCGATGAGGGGCTCGGGAAGGCGTTCAGCGCGCGCCGTAGCCACATCTTCGGCGTTCTCACGCAGGATCTCGGCGCTGCGTCGCTCGAGCGCCTCAGCAATTGCCGTTAAGGCCGCGTTCTTGGTCTCAGTCGAGAGGCTCCCCACCTGAGACGCTGCTTGCTTCGCCGCAGCACAAACCTGCGCAACCGTTAGAGAGCCTAATCGCACGCTCACCCATCCTCCTCGTCAACCAGCACCAGACGGTCCCGGTGCACGACCTCTTCGCCTGCGTTGGGCACCACGTGCCGCGCCTCGTCGGTGTGCAAACCGGCGATTTGGCGCAGCTCGCGAGCGTCCAGCGAGACGATACCGCGACCGACTTCGCGTCCGTCGCGCGCCACCAGCGTGACCGCATCACCGGCGCTAAAGGTACCATGAACAGCAACCACCCCGACAGGCAGCAGGCTACCGCCAGCCTCGATGAGGGCTCGGCGTGCACCTTCGTCGATCGTCAGGGAGCCCCGCACGGGTTTCGCATAACGCAACCATAGCTTGAAGGCGGAGGTGCGAACCGGCCGTGGCCGCACGACTGTGCCGATCGGCCTGCCGGACACGGCAGCGCTGATGACATCGTCACGCGCACCGGCACCAATCACCGTGCGTACGTTTCCTGAAGCCGCCATGAGCGCGGCGGCCACCTTGCCCCGCATCCCACCAGCGCCGCCGCCCGTCCTCGTCCTTAAGTCGAGCGAGTCAAGATCAGTCGCGCTCTCGACCGTGGCGATCAGGCGCGCGGAAGCGTCGTGCCGCGGATCGGCGCTGTAGAGACCCTCGCGATCGGTGAGCAGAAGGAGCAGTTCAGCGCGCAGCATGATTGCGACCTGAGCCGCGAGAACGTCGTTGTCGCCGAAACGGATCTCGTCAGTAGCCGTTGTGTCGTTCTCGTTGATGATGGGCACGACACCCCACTCCAGGAGCCGCCGGAGCGTTCGACGCGCATTCACGTAGTTGACGCGTTCGGCCACGTCAGCACTGGTCAGCAGAACTTGCGCCGCCGCCAGGCCCTCTCGCGCCAGAAGGCGTGACCACGCGTTGATCAAACGCCCTTGTCCGACGGCTGAAGCTGCCTGCAAGTCAGGCATCTGGCGGGGCCTCTCCCTCATCCCGAGAAGAGTCTGGCCACAGGCGATGGCGCCACTGGAGACGATGACAACGTGGCGCCCATCGCGGATCAGGCGAGCGATCTCGGCCACCCGTTTTGCGAGCAGGCTGCGCCGCAACCGACCTCTGCGATCAGCCACCGTTGACGAGCCAAACTTCACGACTACGACTCGCGGGCGCACCGCTCACTCTCCTTCTTGCGTGGCGCTCATAGCGTCCCCTTCAATCGTGCTCGTACTTCCTTCCCGCTGCCTCGCCCATTGTGCTCACCCGCAACGCCTAGAGCGACCCTTCCTCGAACAGGAACTCGTTCTCGCCGATCAGCACAGTCGCGCCCGGGCGCGCCCCAGCGCGCCGCAGCGCCGCGCTCACTCCGGCGCGCTCCATGACCTCCTGCAGATAGCGCACAGCTTGATCGTTACCTAAGTCGGCCTTGGCAACGAGACGCTCGAGCGCTGCGCCATGCACAACCCAGCGGTCTTCCTCCACCTGGGAGACGATGAAGGCGCCGACGCGTTGCTCTCCGGGGCGGAGCGCTGGTGCAGGCGCTGGGGCGGGCGCTGGCGGCGGTGGAGCCGCCGCCAGCGCCCGCCCCAGCCCCTGCACCAGCGCCGCCATGCCGTCGCCGCGCAGGGCCGACACGACTACGGGCGGCGTGGCCCATGCCCACTGCGCCGAGTCGCTCGCCACAGCAGCGAAGGCCCGAGTGAGTGATTCGTCATCGACCAGGTCTCGCTTGTTCAAGACGCACAGGGCTGGCCGCTCCAGAAGCTGGGCGTTGAAGGCGGCGAGCTCGCTACGCACCGTGCCCAGAGCCTCTCGCACCCCGGATGCACCGGCGGAGGCGTCGACGACGTAGAGCAAGACCGCCGTCCGCTCAATGTGGGCCAGGAAGCGCTGACCGAGCCCAGCGCCGGCGCTGGCGCCTTCGATGAGACCTGGGATGTCGGCAAGCACGATCTGCCGCTCGTCGATCACGAGCGTACCCAAGTTCGGCTCCAAAGTGGTGAATGGATAAGGAGCGACCTTCGGCTGCGCCCTCGTGAGGGCAGCCAACAGAGAGGACTTGCCAGCGTTGGGTAACCCAACCAAGCCGACATCGGCAAGCAGCTTGAGGTTGAGGAGCAACGAGCGCTCTTCGCCGGGCAAACCACGCTCGGCGAAGCGTGGCGCTCGGCGACGCGAGGAGACGAAACACACGTTCCCGCGGCCGCCTTCGCCGCCGCGAGCGACGAGGACTCTTTCACCCTCCTGCACGAGGTCAGCGATGACCTGGCCGCTCTTTTTGTCGCGCACCTCAGTGCCGACGGGCACCTCGACAAGGACATCATCGCCATCGGCACCGCGCTTGTGAGCACCAGCTCCGGGCTCGCCGTTCTGAGCGCGAATGTGCACCTTCTGGCGAAAGCTGCTCAGATCGCGTACCTGCCGGGAGGCAACCAACCACACGTCGCCGCCACGGCCGCCATCGCCACCATCGGGACCACCCCGGGGCACGTGCTTCTCGCGTCGAAAGCTGACAGACCCATTGCCACCCTTGCCGCCCCTGACGTGGATGGTCGCTCGATCGAACACGGCTGCACTCGCTCTGGCGCGCCGCGGCGCGCGACGGCTTAGGCCTCGGGGATGACTGAGATGACTCGACCGGCAGCGCCGCGAGCGAACTCGATGCGCCCGCTCACCTTGGCGAAGATGGTGTGGTCGACGCCAATGCCAGCGCCCGCTCCGGGAACGAAGCGTGTGCCGCGCTGGCGGACAATGATCGAGCCGGCCGGGACGACCTGGCCAGCGAACGCCTTGACGCCAAGGCGCTTGGATTCTGAGTCGCGGCCGTTGCGGCTGGTGCCGCCGCCCTTCTTATGCGCCAACCTGCTTCTCCTTCGTTTCGGGCAGCGAGATCGACTCAATCGTCAAACGACTCAGTCGACTGCGGTGCCCACGCATCTTCTTGTACGTCGTCTTGGGCTTATAGGTAAACACGCGCACCTTCTCGCCCAAGAAGTGCTCCTTGACTCTCGCTTTGACCTTGGTTGCCTTGAGAATCGCCGCATCGAAGACGCCATCACCCGTGCGCACGGCAAGCGGCTTGAGCGTAAGGCTCTTGCCCTCGTCGGCGTCGACGCGGTCGACCACGACCACGTCGCCTGGCGCCACCTTGTACTGTTTTCCGCCCACGCGCACGACGGCGTACAGGATATCTTCTGCCATGTTTACTCCCAGAACGACAACGACCGCCAATGCTAGCTGACTTGCGAGCGCGCGTCAACGCGCTGGGCGAAGAGGGGCGGCTGGCACGATGTGCCAGCCGCCCCTCTTCGCCCAGCGCCCTCCCTATCGCTTGCGCCCCACGAGCGTCGCACTGGCGCCAGTGCGGTAGGCCGTGGTGATGCGAATTCGTCTCTTGGTCCCCAGGTACTGGCGCCCGCCTTCCACGACGATCTCGTAGCCGTCGAGGTGCGCTACCGCGTCGGTCGGACTATAGGTGAGCGCGTGCTCGAGCTCGACCTCCAACTCCTCACCCTCGGCAACCGGCAAGCGCTGCCGCATGACCTCCTCCACGGTACCGGCAACGATCAAGCGCAACGTGTCCACGGGCAGCGTACTCGACCCTTCGAAGAAGAACCGTTTGCCCGTCTCGCTCTCGAGCTGCTTCAACCACCCGCGCGACGCGAGACGCTCCGCGACGCCGTGGTGCACCTCGTAGAGGAAGGCTGCTTCGCTGGCCTTGCGCGCCGCGCCGCGCACGCGTCGAACCGCCTCGCGGGCCATCGACTCCTCGGAGAGCACGCGTCCCTTGCCGCTGCAGCAACGACACTCGCGCGTGAGGATGCCACGCGCCCCGTCGGTGATGTTCTGCCGCGTCATTTCGACCAGGCCGAGCGGCGAAATCTCCACCACGTAAGTCTTCGTGCGGTCGGTCTCGAGCTCGGCTTGCAGCTTAGCCAGCACCGCCTCGCGGTTGCGCGCGTACGACATGTCGATGAAGTCGATGATGATAATGCCGCCGATGTCACGCAGGCGCAGTTGGCGCACAACTTCGCGCGCTGCCTCGAGGTTTGTCTTGGTGATCGTGTCCTCGAGGCGCTTGCCGCCCGTATAGCGCCCCGTGTTTACATCGATCACCGTGAGCGCCTCGGCGTGGTCGATGACGATGTTGCCGCCGCTGGGCAGGGTCACTTTGCGCTCCAGGGCGCGCAGGATCTGCTCCTCGATCCCGTACTTCTCAAAGAGCGGCGTGTCGTCCTCGTAAAGCTCAACCCGATCAGCGAGCTCGGGCGCGGTCTTCTCGAGGTAGGCGAGCAGCTTGTTCAACTGCTTCTTATCGTCCACAAGCACTCGGGCGAACGTCTCGTTGAACAAGTCACGGGCCACCTGCAGGGAGACGTCGGCTTCCTCGTAGAGCAAGCTCGGCGCCTTGATCTTGGTCGAGCGCGACTTGAGCCGCGACCAGAGGCGCGAGAGGTAACGCAGGTCACGCTGCATCTCAGCCACGCCCTTGCCTTCGGCCGCGGTGCGCACGATCAGCCCGGCGTTGCGCACGCGTAACGTCTTGCACAGTTCCCGCAGTCGATCGCGTTCTGCAGGAGCCAATCGCCGGGAGACGCCCACTCCGCTGCCGCCAGGCACGTACACCAGATAGCGGCCGGCCAGTGAGAGCTGACCCGTGACGCGCGCGCCCTTGCTCCCCATCGGGTCCTTCATGACCTGGACGAGCAACTCCTGCCCTGGCTTGAGGACGTCCGCGATACGCCGCCCACGTGGATTGTCGCCCTCTTCGGTCACCACCTCATCGACGTAGAGGAAGCCGTTCTTCTCCAGGCCAATGTCCACGAAGGCGGCGTCCATGCCGCTGATGACGTTATCCACCTTACCGCGGTAGATGTTGCCCGCGTACGAACGCTTCTCCGGTCGCTCGATGTAGATCTCGGCCAAGCGTCCGTCCTCGACGAGGGCGACACGTAGCTCGTCTGAGCCGGCGCTGACGAGGATCTCCTTGTGCTCGGGCAGTTCAGCGGCGACCGCCCGGACGTGCTGAGCGGGTTCTGCCGGCTGCGGCAGAGCATCCTCCGCTTCGAGGGCCGCCGCCGTGCCAGGCGAGATCGGCGCCTCCGCCTCCGGCTGGGCGCCCCGTTGTACGGCACCCTCCGCGCCCATGCGATCGACGACCTCGTCGCGCGCTGGACGGCGGCGGCGCCCGCGCCCACGGCGCGACGGCTTCGCTTTCGTCTCGGCTGCGCCTTCGCTGGGAGCCTGCTCCGCCGGCGTGGCCGCCTCTTTCGTAGCCTCGACGGGAGCCTCAGTGGTCGGCGTTGAAGCCTCCGTCGCGGCCGCCGCTGGCTTTGCCGAGCGCCTTGGCCGACGACGCGACTTGGGTTGGCTCGCCGGCACCTCGCCCGCACTAGCGACGGACACCCCCATTTCGCTGGCGGGGACTGAGGGCTCGACGGCCCTCTCGCTCTCGTCTATGAGCGTCGGCTCGACGACAGTCTCTTCCATAGCCGTCCCTTCGGCGCTGGCTGGCTCCTCGCCCAGCGGTGTACGCCGATGACGGCGGCCGCCACGGTGCCCGCGGCGACGTTTCGGCTTCGCTGACGGCTCGGCCTCGGCGGCGCCGGCGTCTGCGTCTGCCTCGACCGCATCTGGCGCCGCGCGCGCCGGCGCTCTCTCGGCTGAGGGCGTTACTGGCGGCGTCTGCCGCGCGCCTTCGCTCTCGCTCTCATGCTCACTCACGTGACCTCATCTCTTTCGTGCCCCGACCAACGGCGGTCTCGGGCAATCCTCGATAAGCGACACCGCGACGCAGCAGGTCGCGGGTGATCGGCTCGGCACCAGCGCACTCGGCGAGGAAGCGAACCAGCTCCTCGGGGCGCGCCGCACCACTTTGCGTATGGCGAATGGTGAAGCCGATGTGGAGGCCGTCTGGGCGCGGCCGCGCCCAGACGGCCTCCACATAGCGTTTCAAGTCGACGACCTTGCGTCCCTTCGGCGACACGCGTTCGACCACTACTTCCTCTCGTTCGCGGAACGATTCCACGGCACGCTGCAGCGCCACCGGGTCCCCGCGCACGACACACTCATACTCGGCCCGCAACGGCTGCAGCCGAGGGCGTTCAGCGATCCAGGAGATCTGCGTCACCGTCAGCCCGGCCGGCGCGGCGGCACGTAGACGGTCACGCAGAGAGGCGAGATCGCCCTGGTCCGGAGGCTGCGCGAGCTCGACCAACACCAGCTCATCGCGAGCGGCCGCGCCGACGGGCAACGGCAACCCCAGCGACAGGCGCGCCTTCGGGCGCATCCCCTGCGACTGAGCGACGCTGACCGCGGCGCGCGCGAACGTCCGCTGCAGCGCCCGCGCAGTGTCGAGGTGGGAGAGGTAGCGCGCTGCCCCATCGCGGTCGTAGCGCACGAGCAGCCAGCTCACCGAGCGACCTCCATGGCGACGCCTTCCTGACACACGCCGCACGACGAGCACGCACCGGTGCGGCAGTCATCGGTTAGCTGAGCCGATCGGCTCGCCGTCCGTTCGTCGAGCAAGAAGCCGGGGGCGAGGCGCGCGTCGATGATGTCCCACGGCAGAGAGCTGCCCGGCGAGTAGGCGGACGTCTCCTCGAGGTCGTGACCGGTGCGGCGAGCCGCAGCGCGCCAGCGAGCGATGTCGAAGTGCTCGCGCCAACCGTCGAACCGGGCCCCTAAACGCCAAGCCTGCTCGATCACCTCGCCGAGGTCTGCGCCGCCGCGAGCGAGCGCGTTTTCGACCACCGATGCATCCACATCGTGGAAATTGAGGCGCACACTGCGCGGCATCGCGGCGCGCAGGAGGCGCTGGCGCTCGCCGAGAACCGTCGCCCCGGCGAACGGTTCCCACTGGAAGGGCGTATGCGGCTTGGGAACGAAGGACGATACCGCCACCGAGAGCGTCGCCCGGCCGCCGACTAAGCCGCGGCCCATTTCAAGCGCCTCGCGCGCAAGGGTACCGATGGCGCGCACGTCGGCATCGGTCTCACCGGGCAAGCCGATCATGAAGTACAGCTTTAGGCCGATGAAACCGGAGCTGTAGACGGCCCTAACGGCGTCGCGGAACAGCGCCTCGTCGACGCGCTTGTTGATCGCGTCGCGCAAGGCCTGAGTGCCCGCCTCCGGCGCCAAGGTCACAGAGCCGCGCTGCTCACTGCCGAGCCGCGCCAGCTCAATAGCCGCCGAATCAACGCGCAACGAGGGCAGCGAGACGCGCACGTCGGGTCGCGCCGCGTGGATGCCGCGCACCGCCTCTTCGATGCCCGAGTAGTCACACGAACTCAGTGACATGAGGGAGACTTCGTCGGCACCCGTGGCCCGCAGGGCGCGCAAGGCAGCCTCGACGACGAGTTCGACCGGCCGCTCGCGCACGGGTCGATACCACATGCCGGCTTGACAGAACCGACAACCGGCACTGCAGCCGCGCATGACCTCGACGACGGCACGATCGTGCACCGCCTCGATCAGCGGCACGAGTGGCTCGGTCACCGGCGACGTCGTCGAGAAACCGGTGAAGACCTGCCGCTGCACGCGCCGCTCACCCGCTGGGCGGCCCAGCCGTTGGGGCACCCAGATGCCGGGCACGTGGGCCAGATCGTGGAGGCGCTGGGCGCGCGTCGCGGCACCGCCGCGACGCGCGCCCAGCGCCTCCACGATCTCCGCCAGCCGCCCCTCGACCTCGCCAACGAAGAAGGCATCGAAGAAGCGCGCCAACGGCAAGGGGTTGGCTACTGCCGGTCCGCCGCCAAGCACCAGTGGATCGCCCTCGCCACGCTCAGCGGCGTGCAGAGGCACGCCAGCCAGATCGAGCATCTCAAGGACGTTGGTCGAGGTCAGCTCGTGCGGCAGGGTGAAGCCCCACAGGTCGGCCTGGCGCACCGGCGCGAACGACTCGAGCGTCCACAGCGGTATGCCCCGGACGCGCATGAGCTCGGCCATATCCGGCCAGGGACAGTATGCTCTCTCAACGCGCGCCGGCGTCGCGTCGGCAAGCTGCGCGTAGATGATCTGCAGCGCGGGGTTAGAGATGCCAACCTCATACACGTCCGGGTAGGACAGCACGACGAACGGACTGCCACCGGGCTTGTGGCGCACGTTGAACTCCCCCCCGACGTACCGGCCGGGACGGGAGACGCGCGCCAAGAGGTCGGTCAACTCATCCGGAAGGCTGCCTTTGCTCGTTGAGTCTTTGCCGAAATCGTTCAAATGTCTCCGTCAACCGCCCCAGGCGGTTGGGGGTGAGAGGCGCGCCTTCCTCGAAGTACTTCACGGCCGCCCTGCCCAGAGCGATTGTCGCCGTGTACCCGAAGGCGCCCTTCAGCACCCATCCTGGACCGGGCGCGAGGTCCAGCGCCTCGCGCGCCACGGTCCGCAAACCAAAGCCAGCGCCAACCACGGAGAGGATCTCGAGGGCACGCTCGAGCCCGAGTTCCTCACCGTAGACAGCGGCGATACGCAACACCATCTTCACCTGATTGAGGGTCATCACCGGCATGTCGGCGCCGGGGATGAAGACCAGCGCGCCGACCACGCCGTTCTGCCTGGCGGTCGTGGCGATGATGCGCGCCACGACCGCCGGCCGCAGAGCCGGCAACGTGACCGCCAGGGCAAGCGCCTCGTCGCCAGCCAACTTGGCGATGCGACCGCCAAGCTCGGAGCGACCGACGGCTTCGCCGACATGCCACACGGCCACTTCGGGCGTGAAGAAAGCGCTGCTCCTCTGCCAGCGTGCGGCCCGCGTTCGACTTTCGCTGACCAGAACCGCCAGCACACCGCTGCCCGCGTCGCGAGCGCTCTGCACCATCTCGCTCAAGCCCTGAGTGGGCGGCGCGCCTTCGTCCTCAACGAAGAGCACGAGTGGCCAGCGTTCCAGCTCGCGTGCAGAGCGCGGAAAATCGCTCGGCGCTAGCACGTCCAGAGCATCGCTGATGCCGCCGTCCGCCCGCGCCGCCCCAACAGACAAGGCGCGGGCAAGCTCGCCCACGCCCTTGCCGCTGCCCACCAGGCAGAGGCGAGCCCGTCCCTGAGTGCTGGCGCGCACCTCGGTAAGGGCCTTGATGATCTTGCGCGTGTTCAGTGTCGCCACTTTCGCTCCCTCAGGCTCCTCTCGGGCCAGACGCAACCCTTGCGCGTACATGGACGCTTTCCAGGAGACCCACGAGCATCAGGTCGGTGATGAGAGCCGCCCCACCGTAACTAATGAAGGGAAGCGGAATCCCCGTGATAGGCATGATACCAATAGTCATGCCGACATTCACGAAGATCTCGAAGAGGAAGACGACGGCGATGGATCCGGCGATTAGGCTACCGTAGAGGTCGCGCGACAGCGTCGCGATGCGCAACGCGCGCCAGATGAGCAACGCGAACAGAGCGAGTAAGAGGGCGGCACCGAGGAAGCCCCAACGCTCACCTATGACGGCGAAGATGAAGTCGGTGTGATGCTCCGGCAGGAAGTCTAGCGTCGTTTGCGTCGCCAAGTTCCCCCGCCCACGCAGCGCACCGGAACCCACCGCGATAATCGACTGCGTCAGGTTGTAGCCGCTCCCTGAGGGATCGCGGCCGGGGTGCAAGAAGACCATGATCCGTTCCATCTGGTAGGACTTGACCAAGTGGAGGCCGGCCATAGGCGCCAGCTTAAATACGCCGACGAGGGCGAACACGAAGGCGCCGATGAGCACCGCGAAGTGCGTCCAGCGCGTGCCGGCGAAGAACAGCAACGCCAAAGCGAGCATGACGATCACCGTGCTGGTGCCAAAGTCGGGCTGCGCGAACACGAGCATGGCCGGCACCGCCATGTAGAGGAGAGCGCCCAACGTCACCCGCCAGGAGCCTATCGCGTGTAGCCGGTCGACGAGGAACGCCCCTAGGGTTACGGTCAAGATCACGAGAGCTAGTTCAGAGGGCTGGAAACGGAAGAACGGCAGTACGAGCCACCGGCGTGAGCCACGCGTGACCGGGCCGAGAACGAACACGGCTGCGATCGTCAAGACAATGAAGACGTACAGAGGCCACTGCCAGCGCCGGTAGCGCCCGTAATCGACCACCGAGAGGACCAGCATGGCCACGATACCCACGGCGCCATAGACGAGCTGGTAGCGGACGTAGTAGGTCGGCGTAGGCAGCGGGTCGTTGCGCGTGGCGAAGTAAATGACGCTGGCGCCTACACCGACTAGGACGAGCGTCACGACGAGCAGCGCGTAGTCGAGGTGGCGCAAGTAGGTACGCACACCGAAGCTCTGGCCGCGGACGCGCTGATCGAGAACCTCGCGGCGCTTGGGTGTCGTCGGTAGAAGGAGTGGACTTGCCATCGTGATCAGTCCGCGTGACCGGTCTGAACAGTCTTGTCGCCGCGCACGTGGAAGAGCGCATCGTAAATCCGGCGAGCCGCCGGCGCCGCCGCCGTGCCGCCGTGCCCACCCTGCTCGATCATGACGGCGACTACGTACTGGGGATGGTCGGCGGGCGCGTAACTCACGTACCACGAGTAGTCACTCTTACCGGCGACTTGCGCCGTGCCCGTCTTGCCGGCCACGGCGACCGGGTACCCCGCGAAGACGGGCGCCGACGTGCCGATAGGCGCCGAAGCCGCCAGACGCAAGCCTCGCCGGATCACCTCGAGGTTGGCGGTCGAGATGTCGAGCTGCCGCGGTTTGGCGGGCGTTAGCTTGTACACCAGCTTGCCGTCTGCGGCGACGATCTTGGCCCCCAGGTGGGGCTGCACGATGGCGCCGTCGTTGGCAATGGCGGCGTAAGCCACCGCCATTTGCAAGGGTGTGGCCAACAAGTAGCCCTGTCCGATGGCCAAGTTAATCGAGTTGCCTGGCTTCCAGATCTTGTCGACCGGGTTCGTGAACGTGCGCTTGAGCCAGTCGGGTGTCGGCACCACGCCAGCGTACTCTCCGGGGATGTCGAGCCCCGTCGGATGACCCAGGGCCAAACGTTTCGCCCAGTCCTCTAGCTCCGTCCCCTTGCGGCCGTAGAAAGCGTAGCCGACGTTGTAGAAGTAGACGTCGCAGGACTCGGCCAGTGCCGTCGTCAGGTCGATCGTCCCGTGACCGGCAGGGTAGGACCAGTCCTTCCAGAGCGCGTTGCCGAGCACGTGTGGCGGTCGGTACGACCCCGTACAGGTGAACGTCGTGCCCGGCGTGATGACCCCCTCCTCCAAGGCCGCCACCGAGTCGATCGCCTTGAAGGTCGAGCCCACCGGATAGGTGCCTTGGTCGGCGCGGTTGAGCAGCGGCTGGTTCGCCGACGGCTCGTTGAAGTACTTCATCGCCTTAGTTGAGATTCCGCCGACCCAGACTTTCGGGTCGTACGTCGGGTAGCTGGCCATGGCGAGGATAGCTCCCGAATGCACATCCATGACCACGGCCGCGCCAGCATCGGCCGACCGGAAACCCTGACCGTGCGCCAAGTTGATACCGTAGAGAAGCGCGTCCTGTGCCGCCCGCTGCACCTTGGCATCCAGAGTCAGCATCAGGTTGTCGCCCGGTTGCGGTAGACGGCCGCCGGCAACCGTGCGCTTCGGTTTACCCATGGCGTCGACCTCGACTCGCAAGGAGCCGTCGCGACCACGCAGCCAGCGGTCGTACGTGTTCTCGACACCCAGTTGACCGATCACATCGCCGGCCGCATACCCCGTGTAGCGAGTCATCTTGAGCTGGTCGGGCGAGATCTCGCCGGTGTAGCCCAGAACGTGCGCTGCCAAGTCACCGAGGGGATAGTCGCGCAAGTAGCTCTTCTGGATCTCGACGCCGGGGAAGCTCATCTGGTGCTCAAGCACGTAGGAGACAGCGGCGCGGTTGGCATCCTCTTGCAGCACCACGAGATCGAAACCACCGGCACCAACATGGGCATCGAGCTCAGCCATCGTGCGGCCAGTGTGCTGCACAAGCTGTGCGCGCAGTTTGCTTGCCGGCACGTGCACGACCGCCGCGAGCCTCTTGACCAGCGGCCGCAGTTCACCGACTGGAACGTCCATCGGACGGATGCCGATCGCCAGCCCAGGGCGGTTGTCGACCAGCACAGTGCCGTTTCGATCGAGGATGCTGCCCCGTGGCGCCACGACCTTCACCGTGCGCAGCCGATTGTCGTTTGCCTGGGCGATGTACTGCGTGCCGCTGAGGATCTGCAAGAACCAGAGGCGGAAGAAGATGATGGCGAAGAGAGCTACGGCGAGCGTGCCGATGGCCGCCACTCGCCAGGCGACCGACGGCAGCTGCACAACCGGTCGGCCAGGCTTCACCGTGCGCAGCGGATGCTCGCCGTGGAACCCCCAACGTGGCTTGCCGGCCACCTCAGTCCACCTCGGAGCTGCGCTCAACCCGGCCGCCCAGCCACCACTTCGTGACGATGAAGATCGGCGCCGCAAGGAGCGTGTTGAGCACGGTCACAGGCAGTATGACGCGCGTCGCGACAAACCACACGGGCGCCTCGCGCCCGAGGAGGAATTGCGCCACGGTGAGTACGACACTGGCAACGATACTCGCCGCGAACACGGTGATGAGCGGCGCAAGGCCAGAAGAGAGATCGCTCGTCTCGGCGTATCGCCCCGCGAGGTAGCCGACGATGATTAAAGCGAGCGCGACGACCCCGGGAGGCTGAAAGAGAGCCAGCGCCACCAGCGCACCGCCAGCAAACCCGAAGAGGGCACCGATCTCGGCACCGCGCAGTAAGCCCACCGCGGCCACGATGACAAGCATAAAGTCCGGGTTGGCTCCGAGGATGCGGATGTTAGGGGTGATCGTCGTCTGCAAGAGCACCGTTGCCACGAGCAACACGCTGAGGCGCACGACCTCGAGGCCCACATGCGGATGTTCTGCCGGACCCGGTGGCCGGCGGCGGGCCATAGGCACCGGACGCTCCAGTGCACTCGTCGTCGTCCCGCCAGCCAAGTCAGCCGGTGTGCGGCGCGTCCGCCACCTCATCGTTCAACCACCATCACCAGGTCGAGGGTGTGGAAGTCGACGAAGGGCTTCACGGAGATGCTCTGGTAGAGCTCTACGTCTTGCTGCGCGACACTCGTTACCACTCCGATGGGGATGCCGCGCACGAAGATCGAACCCTTCATCCCCGAGGTCGCGACCAGCTCTCCCGGCGAGACTTGGGCCGCTTTATCAACGTACTGCAGCGAGAGGTCGCCGGTGACGCTCCCTGCGAGTATGCCCAACGGGCTGCGCCCGTGCGGAACGAGGACCATCGCATCGACGTAGCTCGACTGATCGGTGATCAACGTCACTTCGGCAGCGTCGCTGGTGACTGCCGTCACGCGACCAACGAGACCTTGGTCGTTCACCACGGCATCGTAGAGCTTCACTCCCTGAGCTGACCCGGCGCTAATTGTCACGGTCGAGTACCAGGCGGTCGGTGAACTGGCAATGACGCGCGCCGCGACAAGACGACAGCCCTTCGGGTAAATGCCCTGGTTCTTCAGGCCCACAAGTCCAGTGAGCTCGGCGTTTTGCTCTTGCAGGGCTTGCAGCTGGGTCACGCTGTTGCGCAGTGCGTCAACCTCCTTCTGCAGACGAGCGTTCTCCGACCTGGCGCGAAACAGCTCAGCCGTCCAGTTCCAGCCGTCCCGAAACGGCTTAATTGCGCGCGCCGTGCCGCTCTGCAGAGGCGCCAGTAGACGCAGACCGGCATCTTGCGCGCGGTGCACGGGCCCGTTGGCCGGCTCACGAAAGTAGAACGTGAGCAACCCCACAGAGAGCACGATGAGAATCGCGGCGAGAACCCGCCGCCGAGCTGCACGATGACGCGTCACGGGAAACCTAGCTCAGTGAGCTAGCGCTTCCTGGGCGGCGAGCTCTTGAGACCCTTGCCGAGGGCATCGAACTCCTCGAGATACTTCCCTGAGCCAACCGCTACGCAGGTGAGCGGCGACTCGGCCAGATGGACAGGCATCTGCGTCTCGCTCCGCAGCCGCTCTGGCAAGCCCTGCAAGAGCGACCCGCCGCCAGCCATCATGATCCCGCGATCCATGATGTCGCTGGCCAGCTCCGGGGGCGTCTTGTCGAGGGTCGCCTTAATGGCGTCGATAATCGCTTGCACCGGCTCCTCGAGCGCCGCGCGGACCTCTTCGGAGGAGAGCACGATCGTCTTGGGAAGCCCGGTGACCAAGTCTCGACCACGAATCTCGGCTTGCTCTTCCTGCGGCAACGGATGAGCCGAACCAATCTCAAGTTTGATCTCTTCGGCGGTTTGGCTGCCGATGAGGAGTTTGTACTCCTTCTTGACGTAGCTGATGATCGCCTCGTCGAGCTCGTCACCGCCAACGCGCACCGACTGGCTCACCACGATGCCGCCGAGTGAGATCACGGCTACCTCGCTCGTGCCGCCACCGATGTCGACGATCATGCTCCCAGTGGGCTCGGCAACCGGCAAACCAGCGCCGATCGCGGCGGCCATTGGCTCTTCGATGAGACCCGTCCAGCGCGCTCCCGCCGAGTACGTTGCCTCTTCCACAGCTCGCTTCTCGACGCCGGTCACGCCCGACGGCACGCAGATCACGACGCGCGGGTGGGCCCAGCGATTCTGCGACACCTTGTGAATGAAGTGGCGCAGCATCTGCTCGGTGACGTCGAAGTCGGCGATAACGCCGTCCTTGAGCGGGCGAATGGCGCTGATCGTGCCCGGCGTACGGCCGAGCATGCGCTTCGCTTCGGCGCCGACGGCGTGGACCTCGCCGGTGCGATGGTCGATCGCCACAACCGACGGCTCCGAGAGCACGATACCGCGCCCGCGCACGTAGACGAGGCTGTTTGCCGTGCCCAGATCGATGGCGATGTCTCGCCCGCCAAAACCGGTGAGGAAATCCCAGAAGCCTATGGTACCGCTCCTTTCCGCAGTGGAGTCGCTTGCCATACTATACGGGATGGCCGCGCTGGCGCCAACACGGCGGTCGTGCAGAGTCGCCAGTCAGGACGCGTCGAGCCACCTCAGTGGCTCGACGCGTACGGCGAGCAACTCGTCGACAAGCAAACGCACGGGCAAGCCGACCACGTTGAAGTAGTCACCCTCCACCGACTCGACGAAGGCTGAACCGAGCCCCTGGATCGCATACGCCCCGGCGCGCTCGCGCCACTCGTTCGCGGCGAGATAGCGAGCCAACGCGCCAGCGTCGATGTCGCGAAAGGTCACGCGGGTCACCGCATGGCCGCACCGCTCCAGGCTGTGCCCGGTGAGGCAGAGCCCGCTGTAGACCTCGTGCGTGCGCCCGCTCAACGCGCGCAGGTAGGCCGCCGCTTGCTCCTCGCTTTCAGCCTTGCCGAGGATACGTCCATCGATGACGACTATGGTGTCGGCGGCAAGGATGTACTCACCGTCGTCCAGGGTGTAGCGTGCGGCGACCTCGGCGGCCTTGCCACGCGCGTTGGCCTCGACTGTGGCGCCCGGGCCGCCCAGGTCGCCGCCCTCACGGTAGCGACTGACGCACGTGCGAAAGGGGATGCCAAGCTGGCGCAGCAGAGCCCTTCGCTGCGGCGAACGCGAGGCGAGCAGCAGGCGCAGCGGCGGCACGCTCATACCGCGCTAGGAGAGTCCCCTTCAAGGAGCTCGTCAGCGGCGAAGAAGAGGGCGATCTCGCGCGCAGCGCTCTCGGGCCCGTCTGAGCCATGCACCACGTTGCGCTCCTTCGAGAGGGAAAAGTCGCCGCGGATCGTGCCTGGCGCGGCTTGCGCCGCGTCGGTCACCCCGAGCATGGCGCGCGCCACGGCGATGGCGTCGCGGCCTTCCCACACCATCGCCACAACGGGGCCCGACGTGATGAAGTCAACGAGCGACTCGAAGAACGGCTTGCCGGCGTGCTCCGCGTAGTGGCGCTCCGCCAGAGCTCGATCGATACGCATAGCTTTCAGGCCGCGCAAAGTAAAGCCACGCCGTTCGAAGCGGCTCACGACCTCGCCGACGAGCCGCTGACTGACGCCGTCGGGCTTCACCATGATGAACGTGCGTTCCACACTCTCCTCCTAAGAACAGTGAACTGCGCGGCCTAGGGGGCCGCGCGTAGATGTGCTCGTCAGCGCACCTCGAGGCCCGTGGGCGCCGCCAGCAAGGGCTCTTCGCAGTAGGGACACACCCGCCAGGTCGGTTCGACCGGCCGCCGGCAGTGTGGGCACACGTCGCGCAACCTGTGGCCGCAGTGTGGGCAGACGAGGAAGTCGTCGCGGACGAGCGTCTTGCAGTACGGGCAGCGCTCCTCCTCGGTAAGACGCTGCTCCATCGTGCGAATCTCCAGCTCGCGCTCGCGCACGTCTTCGAGGTACTCGGGCGGACGCAAGATCGAGTAGATGAGCACGCCGATCGGCCCGAAGATGAGCCCCGTCAGGACTGCGACGATGATGACGATGCGATCGTCGATGCGGCGTTTGGCATCCTTGTAGACCCAGTACGCGCACGAGAGCCAGAGCACGATAAGAAAGAGCCAGAAGAGGAGCACGATGAAGTGCCAAGTGGACGACTTGAAGAAGTCTTTGATCGAGGCGAACGGGTCGCTCGTATCCGTCGTCGCCGCTGCCACAAGGGTTGATAGCACTGCGCTAGCCCTCCTCCCCTGTCACACTCGCCACCCGCTCGGTCACGACAGGATCTTGTTGAGCAGATACGGTCCTACCTCGAAGCCGATGAAGAACGAGACCGCCGCTACGGCAAGCACGAACAGGATCTTGAATAGGAGACGCGTCAGGGTGCTCGATTGCCGGGCCACTGTCCTCCCTTTCTACGGCAGCGCATAGTATAGCCTACGCGCTGAGCGTTCCAAGTTGGGCCGCTGCAAGAACGTCGGCCAGGTCCTCCAGCAGATAGAGCGAACCGGTGATAAGGACCGTTCCCCTGGTACCAGCGTGGGCGCGCGCGAGCTCCACTGCCCGGTGGGCGTCTGGCTCGCGCACGACCCGCACGCGGTGCGCTCGCTCCACCAAGGCCGCCAGGTCATCGGCCGTGCGGCTGCGCGGCTCGCTCGCCTGCGTGCAGATCACCTCGTCGAGCACGGGCAGCAGCTCGGTGAGCATGGCGGCGGCGTCCTTGTCACGCATGATGGCTAACACAGCGACGGTCGGATGCGACACGGGCAGGGTGCGCAAGCTGGCCACCAGGGCTGCCGCGCCGTGTGGATTGTGCGCCCCGTCGGCCAGCATGAGAGGCGCCTGCGCGACGACCTGGAGACGACCCGGCGCAACGGTCGTCGTCAGCGCCGTGCGCAGCCCCGCCTCTTCCAGGCGACGGCCAAGTTTGCCGAGCAGCAGCTCACTCGCCGCTACGGCAAGGGCTGCATTAACCACCTGGTAGCGCGCCGCCGAGGCCACGGAGAGGTGCTCATACGTCGCCTCATTCGTGGCCACGGAGAACGACTCAGGAGAACCTGTCGCGACGATATCGCTGCCGAAGAAGTGCGCTGTCGCACCGATATCGGCGCAGCGTTGCTGGGCCAGCTCGGTGAGCCCGTCCAAAGCACCGAACACGGCCTCGGCTCCCGTCGTGATCACGGCGGCCTTCTCAGCGAAGATCGCCTCGCGGGTGTGGCCGAGGACTTCCGTGTGCTCGAGAGCGATGTTGGTCAGAACGACGACCGGCGCGTGCAGGACGTTCGTGGCGTCGAGGCGGCCGCCCAGCCCGGCTTCGATGGCGGCCGCCTCGACGCCCGCCTCAGCCAACACCAGGAAAGCGGCCACGGTCAGAACCTCGAACTGGGTCACCGGGCCCAAGGCCTCCGGCAGCATCGCCGCGCGCTCACGCACGCGCAGCACGGCGTCACCGAGCGTGGCGGCGGCCACCGAGTGGCCGTCAACGATCACGCGCTCCTCCCAACCCGTGATGTGCGGCGAAATGTAGCCTCCCGAACGCAATCCGTGGGTGCGCAGGATCGCCTCGCAATACCGCGTCGTCGACGACTTGCCGTTAGTGCCTACGATGTGGATGGCGCGAAAGCGACGTTGTGGCTCGCCGAGGAGCTGCAACAGTGCCTCGACCCGGGAAAGCCCCGGACGCATACCGAAAGCGGCCAGGGAGTGCAGGTAGTCTTGCCAGGCAGGCGCCTCCACGGGGTTACGCCGAACGGACCTCGTCTAGGCGTGCCTTGAGCTCGTCGCGGTCGGCGCGGTAGGTAAGCAGTTTCGCGCGTTCCTTCTCGACAACGGCTGCCGGCGCCTTGGCGGTGAACCCCGGATTGGCGAGCTTCGCCTCGGCGCGCGCCACCTCGGCGTCGAGCTTGGCGAGCTGCCCTTCGAGACGAGCGATCTCCGCGGCGCGGTCGACCCCGGGCGCCTCGACCTCTAGTGATCCGCCGGGGACCAGCACGACCGTCACCTGTTGGCCCTCCCGGGTGTCTTGGCTCGCGCTTGGCTGCTGGTCGGCTTGCGCGTCGCCACCGGCGCTCACCTCGAGCTCGCAGCGCGCTAAGGCAGCGAAGATGGGAACGTAGGCTCGGTAGAGGGCGCCCTCACTCGCCTGGGCTGCGGCATCTTCGGCGACGAAACGGGCTCGCACGGCACGTCCGGGAGCAAGCTTAGCGTGCGCCCGGTAGCCGCGCAGCGCGTTCACGGCCGCTTGCACTTTCTCCACTTCGGCTTCGTCGCTGGGCGAGCGGCGCGCCTCGTCGGCCGCCGGAAAACGGCGGCCCAGCAGAGGCGCGCCGCCATACTGCCGGGCAATCTCTTCCGTGACGAAGGGCAGCAGCGGATGCAGCAGACGCATGATCGCGTCCAGCACCCAGCGCGCGTGACCAGCCGCCTCCCGTTTGACCGCCGCGTCGGCGCCGTAGAGGCGCACTTTGACCATCTCCAGGTACCAGTCACAGAACTCGTCCCAGACGAAGTGGTAGACGGTGTTGACGGCCTCGGTGAAGTTGTAGGCGGCCAGCGCGGCCTCAGTCGTCGCCACGCAGCGCGCCAGGCGGCTCTCGATCCAGCGGTCGACCTGGTGCGTGGCCGAGCGTTCCGGTGCCACGTCGCCGGCCGCCAGGAGCACCAAGCGCGCCGCGTTCCAGAGCTTGTTGGCGAAGTTGCGCCCCATGGCGATCTTCTCCTCCGAGAAGCGCACGTCCTGCGTGCTCGACATCGCCAGCAACCCGAAGCGCGTCGCGTCGGCGCCGTACTTGTCGATCATCTCCAACGGATCGATGCCGGTGCCCAGGCTCTTGCTCATGCGTCGGCCGTCGGGCGCCTGGATCACCGAGTGAATGTACACGTCATGGAACGGAATATCGCCGGTGAACTCAAGGCCCATCATCACCATGCGCGCCACCCAGAGGAAGATGATCTCGCGCGCCGTGCTAAGCAGCGCCGTCGGGTAGAAGTAAGCCAGGTCGGCGGTCGGCTCGGGCCAGCCCCACACGGCAAACGGCCATAGCGCCGAGCTGAACCACGTGTCGAGGACGTCCTCCTCGCGGCGCAGCCTCTCCGCGCCGCAGTGCGGACACCGCGCCGGCGGAGTCTCCTCGACGATTACCTCGCCGCAGGCATCGCAGTACCACACCGGCAACTGGTGTCCCCACCAGAGCTGGCGCGAGATACACCATGGACGCAGGTTCTCCATCCACTCCATGTAGACGCGCGCCCACCGCTCGGGCACGAAGCGCACGCGACCCTCGCGCACGGCCGCCATCGCCGGGCGCTTGAGCTCGTCCATACGCATGAACCACTGCAAGCTGATGAGCGGCTCGATGTGCGTGCCGCAGCGGTCGCAGGTGGCGACGCTGTGGGAGTAGTCTTCCACCTTCTGCAGGGCGCCCATCGCTTGCAGGTCATTGACCACCCGCGTGCGCGCCTCGGCCACCGACAGGCCGGCGTACACACCGGCCGCCTCGGTCATACGCCCGTCGGTGCCGATCGCTTGCACCGCCGGCAGCCCGTGCGCTCGGCCAATGTCGAAGTCGGTGATGTCGTGGGCGGGAGTGATCTTCAGCGCACCCGTGCCGAACTCGGGATCGACACGCTCGTCGGCGATGATCGGCAGCTCGCGACCGTTCAGCGGCAGAATGGCCGTCTTGCCGACCAGCTCGCCATAGCGTTCATCACCCGGATGCACCGCGACGGCCGTGTCGCCGAGGATCGTCTCCGGGCGCACCGTGGCGATCGTGACCGAGCCGCCCTCTTTGACCGCGTAGGTGACGTAGTACAGCTTGCCCGGCTCCTCGACGTACGCCACTTCCAGGTCGCTGATCGCCGTGCCGCAGCGCGGGCACCAGTTCACCAGGTAGTGGTCCTTGTAGATGTAGCCCTTGCGGTAAAGGGTGACGAACACCCGGTTGACGGCGCGCACGTAGCCCTCGTCGAACGTGAAGCGCTCGCGCGCGTAGTCGCAGGCGCAGCCTAACCGCTTGAGCTGGCTGATGATCGTCGAGCCGTACTGCGCCCGCCACTCCCACACACGACGGACGAACTCCTCCCGCCCGATGTCCTCCTTCGTGAGGCCCTCAGCGCGTAGACGCTTCTCGACCACGTTCTGCGTGGCGATGCCCGCGTGGTCAGTCCCTGGTAGCCAGCACGCGTTCTCGCCCAACATGCGGTGGTAGCGCGTCAACACATCCTGGATCGTGCCGTTGAGCGCGTGGCCCATGTGGAGGTTACCAGTGATGTTCGGCGGCGGGATGACGATCGAGTATGGGCGCCGCTCAGGGTCGGGCTCAGCGTGGAAGAGCTCACTCGCCAACCAGTCGGCCATCAAGCGCGCCTCGGCATCGGCGGGCGCGAAACGCGTACTTAGTTCGGCAGAGGCGTGTCTCGTGTCGGTCATGATTGCCTATCGTCGGTCGCTTTGTCGCCGTGCACCACGCGCCCGCGTGGCGCACCGGCAAGGCAGTTTATACCAGCCGCGCGGGCACCTCTAGTGAGGGAAACTCCTCCGCAGGTCGCGCACGCCTGCAGTGCCGCGCTCGCCCTGAGGGCGTCGACTCACGCTGAGGGCGCGACGCTCACGCTGGCGGCGCCTAGACCACCGAGTCACGCCTTCGGCGTCGCGGCCTGTGGCGGAACGGCAACGACATGCTCGAGCGCCTCGGTGAAGTGACGCACGAACACGAAGTCGAGCTTTTTGACTAACTCGGCCGGCAGCTCGCGCACGGTGGCCCGGTTCTCCTCCGGCAGGACCACGGTCTTCACGCCGTTGCGCGCCGCCGCGACGCACTTCTCCTTCAGACCACCCACGCGCAGAATCCGTCCCGAAAGGGTGATCTCCCCAGTGAGCGCGACGCGCGGCTTGAGCGGCACCCCGCTCACCGCCGAGAGCAGCGCCGCCGCCAGCGCTAGCCCAGCCGACGGGCCGTCCTTAGGTACAGCGCCCTCGGGCACGTGCACGCGGACGTCGTAGTTACTCAGCTGCAGACCTTTGCGGCCCGAAGAATAGGGCGATCGCCGCGCGAAGGGTCGCAGGAGCGGATCGGACTCGATGTGCGCCAGGATGTAGCCCCACGCCGCCGAGGCCGACTCTTGCATGATCTCGCCCAACTGCCCGGTGAGCAGCAGCTCGCCGCGCCCCTTGGCGATCGTCGCCTCCACAGTGAGCACCTCGCCACCGTCGGAGGTGTACGCCAAGCCCAGGCTCTCGCCCACGACGCGTCGCGTGCGCAAGCCGCTCTCGACGAAGTATGGCTCCCCCAGGTAGCGCACGAGATCGGCCTCGCTTACCGTCACTGGCAGTGCCAGGCCCTCCTGCAGGTGACGCCGGGCGACCTTGCGCAAGATCCGCCGCAGGGCGCGCTCCAGCTCGCGCACGCCCGCCTCGCGCGTGTAGCCCTTGACGATCGCGCGGATGACCGGCGCCCCGATGCGCACCTGCTGCCGCGTCAGGCCGCTTTCAGCGACCGTCCGCGGCAGCAGGTGCCGCAGAGCAATCTTCACCTTCTCGTCCAGCGTGTAGCCGGTCACATCGATGACTTCGAGTCGATCGTAGAGTGTGTGCGGAATGCCCTCCACGTCGTTGGCCGTAGCGATGAAGAACACCTTCGACAGGTCGTAGTCGACCTCCAGATAGGTATCGCGAAAGGCGTGGTTTTGCGCCGGGTCGAGCACCTCCATCAGGGCGGCCGCCGGGTTGCCGCGCCAGTCGGACTCCATCTTGTCGAGCTCGTCGAGGAGCATGACCGGGTTATCCACGCCAGCCTTAGCGATACCCTCGATAATGCGCCCGGGCATCGCTCCGACGTACGTCCGGCGATGCCCCCTGATCTCGGCCTCGTCGCGCACGCCGCCCAGCGAGATGCGCTGGAACGGCCGTCGCAGCGCCTCGGCGATAGCCCGTGCGATCGAGCTCTTGCCCGTTCCGGGCGGCCCGACGAGGCAGAGGATGGTGTGCGGCTGGTCCGTCCCCAGAAGCTGGCTTACGGCCAGGTACTCGAGGATGCGATCCTTGACATCGGTCAACCCATAGTGGGTCCGTTCCAGGTGGCGTGCCACGGCTGTCAGGTCGAGGCGTGTCGGCGCGAGACGCCCCCAGGGCAGCCCGAGCACCGTGTCGAGAAACGTGTGAATGACCGTCACTTCGGGCGACATCGGTGGTGCGTGTCGTAACTTCGCCACCTCTTTCTCGACCACGGTCCCTACCGCCTGCGGCAGGTTGCGCTCGCGCACGCGCGCCAGGTAGACACCCGCCTCGTCGGCTGCCTCGTCGCCAACCTCTTCGAGCTCGTCGCGAATGACGCGCATCTTCTCGTGCAGGAAGATCTGCCGCTGCACGCGCTCGATACGCTCGTGCACCTTCTCCGCCAATTCCTGCTCGAGGCCGAGGACCGCGTTCTCCTCAGTGAGCGTCTCGAGCAACAAGCGCAGACGTTCCTCGGTCGAGCCGATCTCGAGCAAGCGCTGCTTCTCGGCGTAGGGGATCAGCAAGTGAGCCGCTACTAGGTCGGCAATCTCGTCGGGCTGCTCCGCGTTAGCGATCACGTACTGCACCTCGTCCGCCACTTGCGGATTGGTCTGCACGTACTCGATGAACTCGCCGACGACGCGCCGCGCCAACGACCGACAGCGGCGCAGAGAGCAGTCCGTCGGCTCCAGCGGCACGACGTCGACCACGAAGTGCGGCGCCACGCGCGTGAAGCGCTCGATGCGCACACGCTCCTGGCCCTCAACCAACGCCTTCACGCTGCCGTCGGGCAGCCGGAAAAGCTGCACGACGGTAGCTACGGTGCCTACCGGCAGGATGTCGTCGGGCGCCGGGTCCTCCACAGTGGGCTCTCTCTGTGATGAGAGCACCACCGGTCCCTTCGCGACAAACGCCTGTTCGATCGCCTGCACCGACTTCTCGCGCCCCACAAAGATCGGCGCCACCATCTTGGGGAAGACGATGAGCTCCCTCGTGGGGAGAAGCGGCAAGCTCTTGGCGGCGCTCGCCGCCCTATGCGGACTCTTCGCCAAGCTGCAGGTTGCTGGAGTCGGCTTCGGTGACCAGCGTCGGCTGGATCCCCTTCTCGATCGTCTCGCGCGTGATCACGCACTTCTTGACGTCACGCCGCGAGGGCAGCTCGAACATGACGTCGAGGAGCGCCTCTTCGATGATCGAGCGCAGCCCGCGCGCCCCCGTCTGGCGCTCTTGAGCCTTGGTGGCAATCGCCGTCAGAGCATCGTCCGAGAACACCAGCTCGATGTTGTCGAGCGCGAAGAACTTCTGATACTGGCGCACGAGCGCGTTCTTGGGCTCGGTGAGGATACGCACCAGGTCGTCCTTGTCGAGGTAGTGGACGGCGCTCACCACGGGCAGCCGACCGATGAACTCGGGGATCAGGCCGAAGTTAAGCAGGTCCTCGGGCAGCACGTGCTTGAAAATCGCCCCCGTGTCCTTGGCGTGCGCGATCGACTTGAAGTCGGCCATGAAACCGAGGCCTTGCCGCCCGATGCGGCGCTCAATGATCTTGTCGAGGCCCGCGAACGCCCCACCGACGATGAACAAGATGTTCGTCGTGTCGATCGTGAGGAACTCCTGGTGCGGGTGCTTGCGGCCGCCCTGCGGCGGCACGCTGGCCACCGTGCCCTCGAGAATCTTGAGCAGTGCTTGCTGCACACCCTCGCCGGAGACGTCCCGCGTGATCGACGGGTTGTCGGCCTTGCGAGCGATCTTGTCGACCTCGTCGATGTAGATGATCCCAGTCTCGGCCTTCTTCACGTCGAAGTCGGCCGCTTGAATCAGCTTGAGGAGGATGTTCTCCACGTCCTCGCCCACGTAGCCGGCCTCGGTGAGGGCGGTGGCATCGGCGATGGCAAACGGCACATTGAGGATGCGTGCCAGCGTCTGCGCGAGCAGGGTCTTGCCACATCCGGTCGGCCCCAGCAGCAGGATATTGGACTTCTGCAGCTCAACATCGCTCTCACCGGCACTGATGGCCTGGACGCGCTTGTAGTGGTTGTAAACCGCCACTGACAGAGTGCGCTTGGCCTCCTCCTGGCCAACCACGTAGTCGTCGAGGATGGCGTTGATGTCGCGCGGCCGCGGCAAGGTCTCTAAGTCGAAAGATGCCGGTGCGGTGAGCTCCTCGTCAATGATCTCGTTGCAGAGGTCGATGCACTCGTCGCAGATGTACACGCCAGGGCCGGCGATGAGCTTCTTCACCTGGCGCTGCGACTTGCCGCAGAAACTGCAGAGCAGCTGGTCGTTACTGTCGGTGGGTCCTGCCACAATGCCTCCTACCGATGCGAGATGACATCGTCGATGATGCCATACTCTTTGGCCTCTGCGGCCGACATGAAGTAGTCACGATCGGTGTCTTGATGCACTTTCTCTACCGGTTGCCCAGTGTGATGAGCCAAGATCTCATCGAGGCGCGCCCGCATGTTGATGACTTCGCGAGCGTGAATCTCGATGTCGGCCGCCTGCCCCTCAAAACCGCCAGCAGCCTGGTGGATGAGGATCTTGCTGTTCGGCAAGGCGAAGCGCTTGCCCTTGGCGCCCCCGGCCAACAGGAGCGCGCCCATGCTCATCGCCATACCGACGCAGATGGTCGAGACCTCGGGCTTGATGAACTGCATGGTGTCGTAGATCGCCAGTCCCGCGTAGACCGAACCGCCCGGCGAGTTAATATAAATGCTGATGTCTTTGTCGGGGTCTTCCGACTCCAGGTGAATGAGCTGAGCCACAACGAGGTTCGCGACCTCGTCGTTGATGGCCGTACCCAAGAAGATGACGCGTTCGTTCAGAAGGCGCGAGTAGATGTCGAAGGCGCGCTCGCCGCGACTCGTCTGCTCGACAACCATCGGTACCAATGGCATCTGGTTTTCACTTTCCTTTCGTATCGACGCCGGGCTGGGCGTCGTTCTCATATCGCTCTCATTCCTCATGATGCACTGTTAGCCTCTTCGCTGCTCATTGCAGCACTCTCCGCGTCGCCAACACTTGCAACGCCCTCACCTTCGGCGCTTGCGCCTTCAGCCTCAGCGCTTGCGCCTTCAGCGTCAGCGCTCGCGCCTTCGGCGCTCACATCTTCGGCGCTCACATCAACGCCCTCGCCCTCGGCGCTCACATCAACGCCCTCACCTTCGGCGTCAGAGTCGACGTGCACGGCCTCTGTGCTCCCAGCATCGACCGGCTTCGCCTCGTTCACGAGAAAGTCGATCGTGCGCGCGATCAGTAATTCGCTGCGCACCAGCTCTTGCCTGCCAGAAGCCCAGATATCGTGAATGAGCTGCTCCGGGTCACGCTGTAGCGCCTCGGCGTCTTGAGCGATGCGCTGGCGCACCTCATCATCGGTCACTTCAATGTGCTCCGCCTCGCGAATCGCGTCGAGCACGAGCTGCCGCTTGACCGTTGCCTCGGCACGCGGCCGCAACGCCTCGCGCAGCTCGTCTTCGGATTGCTGCGTCGCCTGGAGGTAGATCTCCATGGTGAGCCCCTGCTCGCCAACCGTGTGCTCAAGGTCGTGGTAGAGCGCATCGACTTGCCGATCGATCATTGCCGGGGGCACCGTTACGCTCGCGTTGTCGACTACCTTGGCCACCACGTTGGCGCGGTACTCGCGCTCGTCCGCCTCTTCCTGCGCCGCCTGCAAGCGCGCGCGGATGTCGGCCCGCAACTCCTCTAGCGTCTCGAACTCGCTGGCCGTCTTGGCGAACTCATCGTCGAGGGGCGGCACAACCTTCTCTTTGATCTCCTTCACGCGCACGTGAAATGTCGCTTCCTTCTCGCGCAACTCCTCCGCGCCGTAGTCGGCGGGGAAGGTGACAGTGAAGTCTTTCTCCTCACCGACGCTCAGACCGATCAGGTTTTCCTCGAAACCGGGAATGAGCTGCCCGCGGCCAACCTCAACCATGTAATCGTCGGCCGTAGCCCCCTCGATTGGTCCTTCGTCGGTCGAACCGGCGAAGTCAATGACGACGAAACTGCCCCGCTCGACGCGGTGATCCTCGCCCGGCTCAACAGGCTTAAGGGATGCGAAGCGCTCCTGAAGCAAGTCGAGCTGGGCGTCCACTTGTTGGTCGGTGACCGTCCGGCTTGAACGTTCGACCTCTACTCCCTTGTACTGACCGAGCACCGGAACCGGCCTCACCTGCACTTTGGCAGTGAAGGCGAACGGCGCCTCATCGCTAAAATCGCCAAAGTCGATATCGGGCTGCGAAACGGGGTCGATAGCGGCCGCGTCGATCGCTGAGCTGTACCATTCGGGCAGGAAGTCTTGCAGCGTCTGGTTTAGCACGTACTCCTTGCCAAGGCGCCCCACGACGATGGTGCCAGGAACGTGGCCCTTACGAAAGCCAGGCACCTGGATCTCGCGTGAGAGCCGCTTGATGGTCGTCGCGACCTTGGCCCTCACGTCGTCTGCGGGCACCTCGATCTCGAGGAGCACTTCGTTCTCAGCGACCGGTTTGACCTCTGTCTTCACGTTTGAATCTCCGTCTTGGGTTCGTCGTTGCGCCGCGCTCGTGCTGCGCGGTCGCCGTGCGTGTTGTGATGCCCTGGTGCGGGTGAGAGGACTTGAACCTCCACGGGCAGTGCCCACCAGATCCTAAGTCTAGCGCGTCTACCAGTTCCGCCACACCCGCAGGCGTTTTCGGGAGAATATCACCGCACCGTTGGCCGCGCGCTTGCTCGCGCGTTCATCTTTCGTCATGAGCTCGAGTGCGCGGCGCTCGAGGTCACCGCACGCACCACATACGCGGCCCTCGACCTCGCCGCGTGTACGCAGCGCTCGCGGCGCTGGCGCTCGCGGCGCTCGACCTGATCGCACGTACGCGGCGCTTGCTGCGCTCCACGTTGCGCTCCGCCTAATCAGACACACGCGGCGCTCGAGCCTCGCCGACGCACCCACCGGCGACCACGGTAATCGGTTAGTAGCTCACTTGTCGCAAGCGACCAGCTGCACTACCGCTTTGTGGGACTGGGGTGAAGGACGGGACTCGAACCCGCGACCGCCAGGGCCACAACCTGGAGCTCTACCAACTGAGCTACCTTCACCACTGCGTTGCCCTTCACCGCACGGCAGTGCGAGGCGACAATCCGGCTATCTCGCGCTCGGCGTGCAGCGCCGATCAATAAGGATACCATCAACGTGGATACTCGTCATGGCGCCCGCGCCAGCGCAAATCACGCTCGGCAGCCAGAACGCCGCGCCGCGCCAAGTAGCTTTCAAACGCAACCGGTCCGCTGACTTACCCACTGACCTGCCCGGAAAAGCTCCGTCCCCACAACCAGGCGCGCTGTAAGAGTCTTGCTTCGATTTGCAAAACGCTTGCCCAAGTCACGCTGCAGTGCTACGGTACCCCGCATTCCAACCAACCAGTTGGTTGCTCACTCAAGCGACACTGGAGGTGATACGAGCTAGTCCGGTCTTCGCAAGCCTACGACAGGGGGCGTATCCAGTGAGATTAGCCATCATAGGCGCCGGTGAGCAAGGCTATGTCTTGACGTGGAACCTCGCGAGACTTCCTAACATTGATGAGATTGTAGTTGCGGATGCAGAGATGGAGCGAGCCTCGGAAGTCGCGGCTCGCGTTGGCGGCGGAAAAGCAAGAGCAGCGAAGGCGGACGCTTGCGACGTCGAGCAGGTCGCAAGCTTGGCGGCTGGTAGCGACTTGATCCTCAACGCAGTTATACCTGAGTGCGACGAAGCACTCATGAGAGCCGCACTTCGGGCCAAAACGCACTATCAGGACATGGCCACGCGCGTTGACGGTGGCACGATCGAGGACGGATTCCTCATGCAGCTCGGTATGGACGAAGAGTTCCGTGCCATCAACAGGACTGCCCTTGTCCACACCGGCATGACGCCGGGAGTCACAAATACGCTGGCAGCGATCGGCTATGAGGAACTCGATCATTGCGAAGAGGTGCGCATCAAGGGTGGCGGTCTTTTCAGAAGTGAAGTTCCCATTCAGGTCTGGTCGCAGGAGACCTATTACATCGACTCCCAGACCCCCTCCCTGTACTTCGACGATGGCAAGTTTCTTCGCGCCGAACCGTTTGCCGGGTGGGAGGAGTTCGACTTCCCGCAGCCAGTCGGACGAACACCGGTAACCTTCCACGAGCATGAAGAGTGCGCCACTCTACCGCGTTTCCTACCTAAGTTAGGCGACAAGGGGCTCAGGCATGTTGACTTCAAGCTGGGGGGCAGCGAAGAGTCTCTGAAGAAAGCCAAGACGATCGTCGAGATGGGGCTTGCTAGCCCCAAGCCACGGTTGGTGAAGGGCGTCTCGGTCAGGCCAATTGACGTGCTGGTCAGCGTGCTGCCGCCAACCTCGCCGCGCGAGGAGATCGCAAGGATGGCGAGGGAAGGTCGCATCGTCGATGAGGGCGTCTACGTCATCGATCTCTATGCCCACGCCGGCGAACCGCCCGCCGAGTCGTTCTACGTCTTTCCGCCGAATATCCAATGGGTCACTGAGCGTCTCCCAGGGGCCAATCGCATCTCCTACGGGACATCCACGCCGGCTGCGATCTACGCCGAATACTTGCTCGAAGGCCGGATCGCTGAGAAAGGCGTGCTTCCCTGCGAGGGCCTATCGCGTGAGACCCGTCTGGCGTACATCGAGGAACTTACGCGGCGCGGGCTGCGCATTGCTCGTCGCAGCATGCGCTGGACGTAGCCGCGATCGAGCCTGCAGACCGGCGCCACAATCTGGAAGCGCAAATCGACGCGAGAGGAGGGAACGACAGATGACTACGACCAGCGGGGGCATCGCGATACCGAAAGAACTCGCGGACAAGACAAACTTGATTGCAGGCGCCTGGGTCAATGCGCGCTCGGGGGAACGCTTCGAAGTGAGAAGCCCGGCGAGCGGCGAGGTGTTGGCGGAGGTACCAAGCTGCGCCGCCGAAGACGTTGACATTGCAGTTGCTGCCGCCAAAGAAGCCTGGCCGGACTTTAAGGCACGTCACGTCTACGAACGGGCAGCCGTCGTGCTCAGAATGGCGGAGGTGATCAGAGAACGTGCGGAAAGCATCGCTCGCGTGCTAAGCGCCGAACAAGGCAAGCCCTACGCAACGGAGTCGTTGCCTGAAGTCCTGGAGGCGGCGCTCAACTTCCAGCTGGCCGCTGAGGACATCGTCCGCATGGAAACCCCGGTCATCCCCATGCGCGACCCCAACAAGCGCGTCCTGACATTTCGGGAACCCTTCGGCGTTATGGCGGTGATCACTCCCTGGAACTTCCCGACGGTAATACCGTCTGAATACATCGGTCCGGGTCTGGCAGCGGGCAACACGATAGTCATGAAGCCGGCATCGACGACGCCGCTTTCCATGATCCTCGTGGCGCACTGTATTGAGGAAGTGCTGGAGGAGTTCGACCTCCCCAAAGGGATCTTCAACCTCATCACTGGTCGCGGTTCAGTCATCGGCGACTACCTCGTCTCGCACCCCGACATAGACATCATTGGATTCACTGGCGAAACGGTAACTGGCAAGTCGATCTCGAGGAAGGCTGGCTACAAGCAGACACTCATGGAGCTCGGTGGCAACGGGCCTCAGATCGTCTGCCCCGACGCTGACCTCGAAGCGGCAGCAGCGGCGGCGGCTTTCGGCTGTTTCTTCAATGCTGGGCAGGTGTGCTGCGCAACCGAGCGCATCCTCGTCGATCGCAGCGTCCACGACCACTTCCTCGAGTTGCTTCTCGAGAAGACCAAGAAATGGCGTCTGGGGGATCCTTTCGACCCGGCGACAACCATGGGCCCTCTCAACAACGAACCCACAGCGATCAAGACGGAGGAGCACCTCGCGGATGCTACTGCGAAAGGTGCTGAGATCGTTACCGGCGGTCAACGCGCATCCGGTCAGCCGACCGACTTGTACTTCTTGCCCACGATCATCGACGGCGTCCAGCGCGACATGCTGCTCAATCTCGAGGAGACCTTCGGACCAGTGGCGCCGGTGATCCAGTACAGCGGCGACGAGGAAGCCGTCGAAATCGCTAACGAGACCGGGTACGGCCTGCAGATGTCGGTCTTCACCTCGTCGATCAAGAGGTGCTTCTGGTATGCGGATCGTCTGCGCACCGGCAACGTGGTCTTCAATGACACCACTGACTACTGGGAGGCGCATGAGCCTTTCGGCGGTGGCGGCGGTACGAAGAGTGGTCACGGGAGGTTGGGCGGTCGGTTCACACTCGATGACGTGACTCATCTGAAGACGATTGCTATCGACTTCAAGAAAGCGCTGTAGGCCACACGTGGACGCCACTCACGAGACGGCAAACACACGCATGGGTCCAGGCGCAGCGGCGGACTGCGCCACTGCTAAAAGGACAAGGATTGTCTAGATGGGGAAACAAGCGCCAAAGGAAACCTTACTGTCAGATGCGATTCGAGATCCGGACACTCGCGCGGTCTGCGAAGCACCGGAGTCGGCGAGCACCAGATCGTCCGAAGTCGGCACGGACCAGCTCTTCGGGTTCCCGGTCAACGATCCGGCACTCTCGCTCTCCGACACCGCGCAGTGTCTCATCGAGGCCTCGAAGCGGCTCCTCTTGCGAGGGGGGTTCGATGCGCTGCGCCTTGACGCAATCGCGGCGGAAGCAGGCAAGAACAAAGCTACGATCAAGTACCACTTCGGCAACAAAGACGGGCTCATCCTGGCGGTAGCGAACTCCCTCGACTATGAGCAATGTCTGGCGCTAGCGAAGGAGACCAGCGGCATTACGGGTGAAGAACGTCTCGAGCACTACATCACGGGTCAGACCCGCATGGCCAGTGACTCCGACGGGTTCCTCATGTTCTTCGACCTTCTGCCCCACGTGATTCGTGACGAAAGGCTGCGGTCGAGAGTCGCTGCACTCTATGACTGGTACTACAAGATGAATGTGGAGTGGCTCGGGCTGGCGGATCGGGTGACGCCCGAGAACCGAGAGCACTATATCGCCCTCATGGCGCTCATGGTCGCAATAGTCGACGGCCTTGCCATTCAAAACGCTCTTCGACCGAGGGGGTTCGATCTTGAGAAGGCCTTCAGTACCCTGAATTTCCTCTTGAAGACCGCTCTTGAGGAGTTGCTCGAGTCATTCGAGTGCAAGCAAGAGGCGCACCCATGATGGGCACACCGTTAGCAGAGCTCCTTTGATGGGATGTCATTGAACATGGGAAGTGAGAGTCATCGGCTACAGCGGCTACGAGATAGCCGTGTGGCTGCTCCGTGGGTACGCCCGGTTGTGTTCGACACGAGCAGGGACGTCGACTTGACACGTTCGACCCAACCCAACCGTCACAACTGCGCAGCGCGGACGGTTGCCTGCGCCAATGGTGACGGTGACCACGGGGACCGGTGATTATGGCGAAGTTATGCATCCATCTTGCAGCGTCCTGAGGGCCAGCGTACATTGCATTGCAACCACATCGACGGCGCGGGTCGGCGCCGGCGAATTCGGCGAGAAAGGAGCTGGCATGAGTCCCACGTTTTCGTGAGGTCTCGCAAGGTAAGGGGCCGATCGCAAGCTGGTTTGGACACGGCAGACCTTTCAACGACGAGCTTCGGGAGGAGCACATGTCGGCTGAGCTGTGGACAAGAAGGATGAGCCGCCGCACTTTCCTGGGTGTGGCAGGGTCAGCGGCCCTGGGCATTGGACTTGCAGCGTGCGGAGCGAAATCATCGCCCGTCTCGAGCGCCAGCACACTCGCCAGCATCCAGCCCAAGATCGACGGCGATCTCAATTACTTCAACTGGGCAGACTACATGAACCCCGCGATCATCAACAGCTTCGAGAAGGAGTACGGGGTTCAGGTTCACCAAACCTACTTCGACAACATGTCCGGCATGATGGCGAAGATCAGGGCTGGCGTCCCCTACGACGTCACGTTTCCAGAGGCGGTTGAAGCCTATCAGCTAAGAGAGGGCGGGTATCTGCTGGCTTACGACCACTCCGAGCTTTCTTCCTGGAAGCAGGTCATCCCGTTTTTCCACAACCCTTGGTACGACCCTCAGTCGCTGCACACAGTGCCGTACGTCTTGTGGACTACGGGGATCGCCTGGAACTCCCAGAAGGTCAGCAACATGACCGGGTCGTGGAACGACTTGTGGAACCACCCCGAGGCCAAGGGATACATCGAGCTGCTCAACGATATGCACGAGACTCTGGGCATGAGCCTCCTTCGCCTGGGCTATAGCTTCAACTCAGTCGACCCCGGCCAGCTCTCGGACGCGGTCAATGCCCTGCTGCAGCTAAAACCCTCCATTCGTGGATTCACGAGCGACGATGAGATGTCCATAGACAGTGGCCAGGTGTGGATCCAGCACGCTTGGTCCGGCGACTTCTGGCTCGCTATGAGCCGCATGCCAGCTTCGCAGAGAAAGTACTGGAAATACGAGACCTGCAAGGAAGGAGTCCCGGTAGGCAACGATACCATGGTCATTCTGAAAAACGCCCCCCATCCCGGCACAGCACTTCTGTTCATTGACTGGGTGCTCGCGCACGCGGCTGAGAACGTCGGCTGGCTCGGCTACCCGATGCCTGAGACGGATGCACTCACAGCTTTCGGGAAAATCGTGGCTGAGTACCCAGCTCTCAACGTCACAACAGAGATGCTCACACATGGCGTTCAATTCAAGTACCTCGGGCAAGCGGGTCTGCAACTCTGGACTGAGGATTGGACCAAGGTCACGGCCTGACAGCGGAAACTGCCGGAGGACGAGCGGAAGTCAAGGGGGAAAGCGATGATGCGACGGTGGGTGTGGCGACTGTCCTTGATCCCCGGGGTGGCCTGGCTTGTCGTGCTCTTCGTGCTGCCAATCGGATTCGTCATAGCTGTATCGTTCGGTACAGTGAACATTGTGGGCGCGCCCGTATATGGGTGGCACCCGGGTAATTACTCGCAGATTTTCCAGTCAATCTACGTAACGGTGTTCCTCCGCTCGCTGCTCTTCGCGCTCGCGACCACCGCCATCTGCATACTGCTCGGCTACCCCGTCGCGTATTTCGTGGTGCGCTTTGGCGGCCGCTACAAAGGTCTCCTCCTCGGCCTCGTGATCCTCCCCTGGTTTGTGGATTATCTGGTGCGCATTTATGCGTGGGTTTCGCTTTTGGGCGACCAAGGCTTCCTGAACGGCCTGCTGCACACCCTCGGCATGTCCGGCAGCCCGCCGCTGCGACTGATCAATACGCCGTACGCCGTCATCGGCGGTCTCACCTACGACTATCTGCCGTTCATGATCCTGCCGTTGTTCGCCGTTCTGGGTCAGGTCGGCGATTCTGTGATCGAGGCCGGCAAGGACCTTTACGGCACACCTCTACAGACGTTCTTTCGCGTCACTCTGCCCCTCAGCTTCCCCGGCCTGATGGCCGGGTGCGCTCTCGTGTTTCTTCCCTCAGTCGGTGACTTCGCCACCGCACAACTGTTAGGCGGCCCTAATAGCTACATGATAGGCAACCTCATCGACGGTGTGTTCGAGGGCGGCGGATACTGGCCGTTCGGCGCAGCTTTGACAGCGCTCGTCCTTGCCGTGCTCTTTGTGCCCATGCTCCTTTACGTTCGCTACGCTCTGCGTGGCGGTGCAGTAATTCCGGGATGACCGAAGTGGATTCAGTCGACCAACCAGCGACCAGGGAAACTGCCGAATGGCAGAGGCTGGAGAGTGAAGCAGCAGCTGCCGTGCCCCGGCCGCCCGTGCGCCCCGCAAGACGCCCGCGCAGCCAGTTCGATCAACCAAGATTCCTCTACGTCGTCTTGGCCTTCGTCCTGGTCTTTCTGTTCGCACCAATTGCACTGGTGGTCGTGTTTTCGCTCAACGCCACCCAGTCACTGGCCACTCTTAGCGGCTTCAGCCTGCGTTGGTATGAGCAGCTTATGCACGACTCTGCACTGCTCTCGTCGCTCTCCCTCAGTCTTGAAATTGCCGCCGCGACGACCATCGTGTCAGTTGTGCTCGGCACACTGCTCGCGCTTGGTTTGGTACGGGGCGAGAACCGCTGGACGCGCCCGGCGCAAACCGTGGCAGTCTGGCCGCTCCTCAACCCGGAGATTGCCACCGCGGTTGGGTGCCTGCTGTTCTTCACTCAGTTCGGCCTCACGCTCTCGCCAACCACCGTCACCCTTGCTCACATCACCTGGGCTATCCCGTATGTGGGGCTTATCATGCGCTCACGCATCGTGGGGTTAGACCCGGAGCTCGAGGATGCAGCAAAGGACCTCGGTGCCACCGACCTCGGAGCCTTGCGACTCGTCGTCTTGCCACTGTTGTGGCCAGCTATCATCGCTTCCGGCTTGCTCATCTTCGTCATGTCTTTCGACGATTTCGTCACCTCATACTTTACGGTCGGCGCCGGAGTGCCGCCGTTGCCGGTCGCTATCTACTCCATGATCAAACACGGAGTGACGCCGGAGATTAACGCTGTCGGCACTTTGATGATGGTATTGAGCGTAGGGTCCGTGTTGCTAGCTTTAGTGCTGTTTCGTATGCGGCACCCTCGGCGGGAAGAGGCCGTGCTCGACCTCACCGGAAGTGGTATTGCTTAGGAGCTCGCTGCAAAACAACGGCCTCTGTCGGCTTAAGCAGATGATGGAGGAGATATCAGTGAAGAGCACATCATCCGCGTCACGTGCCGTTCATTGTGCACCATCGGACCAGTGGGGAGTGTATGGCCGAGTGATGACGCGGCAAGAGGCAGAGTGCGTGCACAAAGCTGGCGCGCCCGGCAGGATTCGAACCTGCGACCTGAGGATTAGAAGTCCCCTGCTCTGTCCGGCTGAGCTACGGGCGCTCAACGAGCTGACGCACATTCACAGTAGCCAGCGGGTATCCCAGATGCACAGCTGAGTTGGAGCGGGAGACGGGCTTCGAACCCGCGACCCTCAGCTTGGAAGGCTGATGCTCTAGCCAACTGAGCTACTCCCGCTCGCTAGGTCGACTGGTCGGGACGGGCGGACTTGAACCGCCGACCCCCTGCTCCCAAAGCAGGTGCGCTACCAGGCTGCGCTACGTCCCGAACGCAGGCGCAAGTATAGCACTCAGAAAGGCTCGCCGATGGCCGAGAAAGACTCGCCGATGGCCGAAAAGCGCTCCATTAGCCGTCTGTCGGCTTTACAGCCGGGGCCGCTTGCCGATGCGCTGTCGCGCCCAAGGGAGAGGGGGACGCCCTGCACAGCCGGTGCCTCGCACAGGCAGCCGTTGCTCGCGCGTCGCGCTGAATCGACGGCTTGCGCGTCGCCAGCAACGGCCGATCCGCCCGGATCGTGCCTACTCCACCCTACTCCAAGGCCGGAAGGCGCAAGATTTGACCGGGAACGAGAGACGTCGTTTGGAGTTTGTTGTAGCGCTCGATTGCGTAGATCACCGGCCGCAGGTCGCGCCCAGCGCCGTACTGCCTGGCCGCAATCGTCCAGAGGTTATCGCCACTGTGCACGACGTAAGCCTTGTCGTTCACCTGAGCCGGATTGCTCGTTGCATGTGCCACGCGTACGCCCGTCCAGACGAGGACAGACACCATGACCAACAACACCGTGAGTCGAAGCAATCCGCGCAGGCGCCGCTGTTTACGACGCAGGCGCTCAGAGCTTTTCACGCCGCACCCTCCTGCGCGCTGAGATTGTCTGCGACCGCGCCTGAACGCGCGCCGGAAACGCGCATGCGCATGTCGGCCATCCCGGTTAGGTCACTGCCACACTCGGCGCAGTGCATCGTGACCTCGGCACCGGGCGACCACCCCGACAGTGACACAGCGTGCGAGCCGCACCAGAGACAGACTCCGTCCCCATGCACAGAGGCAGACAAGGCTAAGCGCACAGCATCGGCCAAGGTTGGTTGCAGCGCTGTGGCGACGACGTTCATAGCCTGCGCAGCACTCCGACTACCTTGCCAATGAGTTGAACGCGATCGAGGATTATGGGCTCGTAGAGATCGTTCTCTGGTTGCAGCCGAACACGGTTGCCCTCGCGGTAGAAGCGCTT
>Ga0078972_1001951_pt1 | contig 71956 bp, 70 predicted proteins | sample YelNatPaOPGAMG01_FD_67568 | JGI IMG/M metagenome (GOLD analysis project Ga0078972, IMG submission 67568) | Hot spring thermophilic microbial communities from Obsidian Pool, Yellowstone National Park, USA - OP-RAMG-01 (SPADES assembly) (version 2) | ecosystem: Environmental > Aquatic > Thermal... | reverse complement strand
CGGGCTCGCGTCTGCTGACCTTGATTCCAGTTTAGTGCGCTTTCGGCATGAGTCTGTGAGCAATTCATCACCGGACGAGATCAAGTGTTTCCCCTGCCTATCCAGCGCTGCGAGTGATTGCGTGCGCATGTTGCCTCGCGATAGAACAATTGGCAACTTGAAGAACGTCTGCTTCGAGCTTGCGACATGGAAGGGAAACGCAAGAATCGGGGCCTGTACATATGAATGGGTTTTCATTTTGATTACTGTACGAAGCCTTGCACGAGGGCATCGCTCATCATCATCATCATGATAGCAATCACGTAACGTTTCCCAGTGACACAGCGTCTAAGGAGCCACTCGGAAAAAATTGGTCTAGCAACGTAGAACTAGGCGTGAATCCGTAAATCCTAATTGCCGAACTTGGATTATCAAGGCTGTCCATGTATAAAATCAAGTTCCGAACATCAACGAAAAGCAGGAGTAGAACGAGCAGTCCAGTTTTCTCGTTTTACCGGACCAGCGCGCATGGCGGATGCGCTTCTGCAGCGTGTTTGCGTTCGGTGCCGTTGGCGCGCGTTGCGAGGCTTGCGTTCTTATTTTATGAAAGCTGGTGGTTCTCAGGTTATTGTGGATACGTTTGTTGTGGCTTGTCTCGGTCTTGCCGGAGCCATTATTGGTCTGGAGTACGCCTTGGACGGTGACGAAGCCGCCTACAGCGAACTCACCAACGGCAAGGACGAGGTTGCCGACGATGCCGTTCGGGCACACGTGAGTGCAACGTGGCGCAGCGCTGCACTTTCGCGGGGTAGCGCAAGTGCCTGGCGGGACCTGAAACTGTTTTTAGACGAGCACGTCGCACCGGAGCTACCCAAGATGTTCCGTTTGATCGGACAGCATTGGCTGACCCCGAAAACTGCCTGGTTGTGGTCCGTGGTAAGCAGCTGGCGGGCAATCGCCTGAAAAGATGCGAGTTTCGAGCTGCGAGGCAAAAGCTGCGGCATATTAGACTCGAACTCACGACCTTAGGATGGTTTTCTTGGGCTCGTGTTATGAGACGTACGCGCTGTGGCACTGGGAACAAATTTGACAAAGTAGAACCAACTGCGCTATTGCATCCAATGATTTCAGTTCGCCGTGTTCTACGTCTGCACCCCATAGCGTCGGAGGTTCGTTGCACCTGCGGCGCGTGCATTTGTTTGTGCTCGCTTGCGTACGCTCTTTTTCCCTAACCGTTTCAGCATGGTGTCACTTGTATTGTGCAACTTGATTGGATTTGCACCACTTTGGACAGGTGCGGCCTCGGTGCGCACCTTGTTGCGCAGATGGGATGCTTGCTTCATGACGTCAGTGCTATGATCCCTTGTCGTGAGGTACAGATGCGCATGAAGCGATAGCGCCCTTTGGCGGGTGCACGGTTGGTGTGCCGGAATGTGCACTCATCTGGTCAGCGTAAATTTATCATGCGGCATGCTTGCACCCAAGTCGACGTATACACGGACGAGCACGACCTTGCCTCAGTTATTTTTGGGGTACGGAGTAGGGCGCTGCATGATCGTGTAGACGAACCGGGGGATTCCCGATTGCGCCATGGTTATCGGTATCCGCGAAAGCGTTCATCATTCTGCACGGGACCGCTGCGTTTCAGGATCCAATGCCGATAACTTCTTTTCGGAATTAGGGTTTGTTCGTCCAATTTTCCTGGTGCCGAGCGCCTGCCGTGTGCGCCCACTATGTTGCCACTAGCGTCGATATGGTTATCGCATGGCAACGGAGCGGCTTTTCCATACCATGATTGAAGAAAGCTCGAGGCATGAGCCTGCGTGTACACGCCCGCGGGCTCGCGGAACGCGTCTCTCACGGACGACTCGGATATGCACTGGCACCGGAGCTGCTGTATTTGCAGCTGCATACCAAATCGATGCTCCTTCGCCTACGAGCTGGTGCGTCACATAAAAAGCAAACGAAATTCCTAGGTACCGTCATATCTTCGGGACGGCACAGCGTTGCAGGTTGGTCGAGCAGTCGCCCAAACTTTGGTGTGAGGCGATGCGGGTCGACGGACAACATAATGGTAACGCCCGACATGCGGCGGTTCCTGGAGGGTTTCGCCGTTTTCCTGGACGGCGTAACAGGGAGCACTCGTGATTCAAGCTGACACCGAGACAGCGGCCCCAGGCGGTCACTTTTAGACGTCCATGGTAAGTGCCATAAAACAGTGCGAGGCTCTCACGCAGATCCGTGTCGATGATGCTACCAGATACGTTTGCTCATCAGCTTGGCCGCTCTTTCCGACGTTTCCGTGGCCGTATCCACCTATTCGATGTCCATTGGCAAGCACATTTGGTCATAGAGCACTCGCTAGCAAACAGCATAGCACAGCACTGCAGATCCTCGGCAGTTCCTGGAGCACCGCTCACACCGGTGACGCATCGCGAGTGCGCACCGCATCCTGTGCCTCGTGCTGAACTAGGTCCGTTTGATCGCATGGCATTCGCGAAAGACGCATGCAGATGGTGTGTATCGCGTTTGGCAGAGGGCTATGTTATTCAAACCAGTGAACCTGAAACAGTCTGTCATTGAGATGTTTATCGACAAACGCGTGGATGCGGCATCCTATCGTTCGCGGAGCGTCCTGTCATAGTGCCAGCGAAGAGTCGGAACTCTTACGCGAGCAGAGCTGCATTCGTTTTATTTTGCAAGCAGCCCCGGTCCGTGCAGCTGCTTGCATTCTTCCGCAGATTTATATCCATCAAGGAGCGTCAAATCGTTCCTGCTAAAGCGCACAGAAACGTCGCGCGAAAGCATGTATCCGAGGATGTCGGGTGACTCCAACGGCGAACAAGATCCCAGCCATTGCCGCCTACGATACGATTTGGGTAAGGCGCTTATGGAAACAGGTCGGGCCGATGCAGCCCATTTATGCACAGGCACTTGCTCTTCGTTGTATTGACCTATAGTGCAGCCCACTGCTATTGCAATGTTCATGTACACATGCTCTAGATTATCTACCGAAATCATGCCGGTAGGCCGCAGCGTAGTCTCCAGAAAGCTCATGGAAACAGTTTCATGGATGAATAGTATCTTTGAATTCAAAGAACGAGTCATGCATGCGAATGAAAGAGTACTCCTCGCATGACCCACAACACCAGTATAAATTAGGTTCTTTGTGAAAGATAGCGAACCCGGCGTGCATAAAACCTCGGAAAAACTCATCCAATTCTGGGATAGAGGCGAAACCCGCGTGCACTTCGATAAGGACTTGATTCACGTGCCGCAGCGCGTGCCAGGTTCTCAAGGCATATTGCTCTTCAGAGCTGAGTTCACGTTGGCTCCGTCCTTGGCGAAGGAGCTTGTCGGCTGCCCGGAACGCTCCCAAGAAAGAGGTGAACTCACCACCCTCGATATCGATCTTGAGCACCTCGACGACGTTTGGCAGCTCCAGGTGACCCAATCCAGACATGATCTCCGCCAGCGAATTGTTGCTCTCAGCCGGGCCAAGCGGCCGGCGAAAAAAACGAACGCGTTCCAGAAAGCTCTCGGAGTGCATCGCAGATGGTGGCGATGATGTTGGGTCAAAGACGAAAAAATCGCAGTCCGGCAAGCGTTCATGAAGCTTCGTTTCGAAACTGAAATCGTCGTTGCTACCAAAACTGTAAACAATGCAGCGATACGGGAGCCTGAGCTGCTCACGAAACAGCCGTCCCCGGTTCAGGATAGCAGGTGGGTCGCACACCCATTTGCCACCGTCTCCGTTGTTACCGATCCGTTCCTCTAAGGCACAGCCGATATCCGGTTCCCAGTTATTGTAGAAAAAAACCGACGGGTTCGGTTCGAGGGTAACGGTCTGGCGCTTTCGCTGACGTCGTGACCGAATCCTCCGTTGGGCCCAGAGCGCGTCCGACTCGCACCAGAAGCCGAGCGACTCTTTCAGTGCTCGCGTGTCCTTCGAAGTCACTGGTAGGGTCCGGTCCCAAATCTCCGTCAGGGTTTTCGCGTTGCGCAAAGAGCTCCCACGACGAAGAGCCCTCGACACGGAGCGAACGCAGCTGTCATCCACGGCGGGAAGATCCGCGCGCTGGACACCACTAGAGCGTCCGTTGAGAACACTAGTAGCGCGGTATATTACGATAAGAGCATAAATAAGAAAAGTCAAAGCCCCTGAAGCGATGCACGGTTTTCGCCACGTCATGCCGGCCACTGAAAACAAACGTCTTTCAAAAGAAAAACGCTGCCGCCAACGGTGTACAGTAGTGACGGGAAACGCGCCGTCAGCAAATCGTCTCCAGCTGAGGTACAGACGCATCCCCGTCTTTTTCGACCGTCCACCTACTACGTCTTTCATTTTCTTCTCATATAATTCCACTTTGAGAGGTCGCCCCACAGGTTCTCTCGTGTCGAATCTGGAGGTCTTTTCTCCAGCACCGCACATCTCCTGATATTGATAGCGACATTAAAGTCTCGGTTCACAAACTCCATGCGTTTCTTGCCATCTTTGGTTGTGCTTACTAATGCAAGTAGCCCACGAACTTTCGCCCTCCTTTCCATTTGCTCCTCCGTCAGCGGTCCGTACTTTGCTATTTCGTCGGGGCTCCTCTGGCACTTTTCCATCTCGATCCTTTGAAGTGTACAACACAGTTCATGGTGTGTATACGATGTTCGGAACTCATCTACAGGTATTGTAACTAACCTGTCTGCACACCCCTTGTACGTTCTTGTCGTTGGAGCTGGTGTACACTCTTTTTCAGACGCCTAGCGCCCTGCGCCGTATGCTACTACCAGCCTTTGACTTTCATCCTCTTTGAAGGCACTCAGCTGACTGAAAAAGTTCGCGAACGCACACTGCTTGCCACCGTATAGATTCATACGCAATCGAGGCCACCGGGGCTTTGTATACTCTTTCCACAGTGCCTCCTAATGAGCAATACGAACTTTCATGAACTCCCGAAAAGCTTGAAAATCTGCTCCGCGGCTCGTCACCTCGCTCAAAGCTTCCAGGTGCTCTTTCATTCCTGCATTGCATGTCTCGTTTTTCTTCCTCGTATTCATCACACCGGATTCTCGATAGTATCTCGCTCTCGGGAACCTCAAAAGACGCATGTCTTTCTGAATGAAGTTGCCGTCTGGACCATATTCCGCACGCCTGGGTACAGCGATGGCTGTGACATTCGTATTCCCAGGGTCCGCGCCAACGACAAAGTCGTTATACTTCCTTTTCTGTGTGGCACAATCCGCCTCCTTCTCATCTTCATACCTCGTCACGTCAACGACAACGTCGTCATCCTCTACCTCTTGCGTAGCAGGATCCGCGTCTTTGTTTTCCTCATCCTTCGTGACGGGCGCAGCCGAGGACGGAACTGGCCGAGCTGCCTTCAACCGCCGATAGTCTACACACTAGGCTACTCCATCGGTTTCGATCATCCCCGTGAATACCTTTTGCTTGCTCGTTTTGAGACGTTTGAAATCGAAGATGTTCTTCCAGTACGTCTCCCTGGTTTCACGGGTGAACTCTCTTTTCCTAAAGTTGAACTCCGGACTGATTTCCCTCATGATGCCGTAAAGGACGCCGGAGTCGATAGTCACATAATGTGACTTGATGTTGCACAACGGAACGACGTTGAAGCGCTTCCCCATTAGGAAAGCCTTCTGTCTCTCCCACTCTTCATTCTTGTCCTCACTCGGCTTCATCTCCGCCTTGCGTTCGAGTTCACGGTCCAGAAACACGAAATAGCGCAGGATGAGGCGATAATGTCTTTCCTTATCTTTTTTCAACTCTGATACCTTTGCTGCTTGATTCGCCAGCCCCAGTACCGCACGGTGCTCTTGTATAGGCGCACGGATTACAGAAGCTTCATTCGTGCTCCTGTGTGACGTCTTCTCATCAACGAATTCGATCTCATCTTCATGCTTGCGATCGTTCGTGATGCCATCGAGAATCGCCCATATTCCTTTGCGAGAGATGCCCGGATAGAGTGCAAACACCGCGCGTATGATGAAACGTTGGAGCTTCATGGTCATATGGTTCCTCAAGTTCGTGACGTACGTTTTCATCGCCCCGTAGGTGTAAACACTCGAGTCACCCCTGTATCGAGCACCGCCGAAGCGGGATTCGGTGTGATTTTCGTGGAGGGCGTGCACTAGCTCATCTTGCTTCCGCGTTTCCGCTGTACCAAGCATCAGATGGCGAATAAAAGTCTTGTCGAATAATTCTTTCCGAACTTCGACTGTTTAGATGTCCGTCACGTCGCGATACATCCTCTTCACCAAATGCATGAGTCCTGAAGAGGCCTTTACAATACTCAAGGAGTACGACTCGTCATGGGTTCTGATAGCCTCCCGCACTTTTTCCCTGTACGGATCCTTGATATGTCCAAGAATACAGACTTTCACTACTGTCTCGTCGTACTGTCGTCTTTCTTGCAGCCATTGGCGTCGGGCTTCCATCTTTTGCTTCTTGGCCCTCTCCAGTTCCTGTGGACTCGGCACTGTTTTTCGGTTTTTTTTTCTGGAAACCGGCGACACACTGGGCCTCCGGCATCCTCCACTTCCACTTACGTACATTTCCTTTTTATTTTTTTGAAAAAGGAACCCCCTTTGACTGCTTCTTCTATGAACCGCGAACAATGACTTGAATACACTCTCTTGAGAGTTGAAACACAACGGAATCGAAAAAATATACTTTGCTACGGCTTCAGAGCGAATACTACTCGTACATTAGAGCAGAATGCTAACGATCAGGATCGCGTTTCACTTCAACGGCGAGAAGCACGTCATGTATCATGCCCGCCAGATATGGAGGTACGCGCATCGACCATGCTACACAAAAAAGGAAGAGGAACTAGCAGTTCAATTGCAACGAGATAACGATTTCTTCTCCCTCTATGATACATATTAAAAGGGAGGCAAGATTTCCATGTAGTCGAAACTTTACTTTCCGGGCGGAAGGCCCTGCGAGCCGGACGAGTCTGCTAGACCAGTCCTTCATGATCTTCCCAGTGCTCAGTGCTGTGGTGATATTCGAGCAACTCGACCGAAACGCAGTTTATTCTCGGGCCGGGGACGGGTATGCTGCGTCTGGGCATCGCGCTGGTCGCAGTGGACTCCTACAAAGTCGTTTCGCGCCACACTACACTGTACCTCTGTCTGCGCAGAGTGCATGCTCCCAGGATGATATGGAATCCCGACCACGTTTCAGGTGAAGCTTTCCTCGATCCGAATCCCTCAGTGGTATGGCAAAGCCGCTCTGCCTCTATGATGCATCGGCATCAGCCGTATAAGCGCTTTTGCTGGAGGTCAAAGCGGGCACTCGGCGCACTTTAGTACTCACAAAACGATCCGTATATCCGAGAGGAAGTAAGCGTCATGGAACTTGAGGATAGGGTGCATCATGATGGACACTTTTTCGATTATTAATCCACATCCCGCAATTTGCGATCCAAGTACAATCTGAGCGTTTTGTCAAACCGAAAAGAAATCACCATGGCTGCAGACGCCCCCGGCGTGCTCACGAGTTGTTCAGCTCAGCGCCTCTATGGTTCCAGAAGGTGCTTGCTCTGCCAAGGAGCTCACTGAAAACGACCAACTCCGCCAAATATATGCAATTTACTATGGCAACCGCAAAGCAGCAGTCCTTGCCGTTGCCCAGCGTTACCGAGTTTTTGACTTTTTAGAAGCCCGCGAACCGGCCGGAGCAACCCTCGATGATATCGTGCAAGCATACGGCTTTTCAGTTCGCGGAACGAAGGCGCTACTGCTTGCACTCGAGTACCTGAATCTGGTAAAGATTGCAAATGATCGCTACTTCCTAGCACCGTCCAGTCGACAGTTCTTGGTTTCCACTGCACCAGAGTCTGTCGCTGGCTTGATCGACCTGGAGTTCTCGGAGTTTATCACACCGAGCGCCCTTGACCAAGCTTTACGTTCCGGACGACCACAAGTCTACGACGCTGTACCAGACGTATGGCAACAACACCAACAGGATACAGAGCGCTGCGTCCGCTTCACAGCTGCGATGCACGCTATCAGCAGTGGACCCGCTCGTGCTATGGTCCAGAGGCTCGCCCTCGAGCCGCACTGGGGCCTGCACGCGTCACTGGCAACGCGACCGCATCGTCTGCTTGATGTCGGTGGTGGCAGTGGCTGCTATGCCATCGAATGGATGCGGCATGCACCTGTACCTAACAGCGAAGCCGACGTGCTCGAGACGCCAGCCTGCAGCCGCGTGACCCAGCACTACATCGACGAGGCCGCTTCGAGCATCCAACCGAATCGTATTCGCGTCCTGCCCGGTGATATGTTCACAGAAGAAGCGTACGGTGATGCGAATAGGTATACGCACGTCCTGCTCTCGCAGATCCTTCACGACTGGCCAGTGCGTAGCGAGGCGTCGTCCGCACCGCGGCGAGATGGCGAACGCCTGGTAGAACTTGCGTGGCGGGCGCTATCTCCTGGAGGTGTCCTTGTTGTTCACGAGAAACTCGTGCACGATGAAGACTCCGCCATGGTGACTATAGATATGTTGCATTGGACCCAGGGTCAACAGTACACAGAGGCGATGATGCGGGAGCTGTTACGCGATGCGCATTTTATCGAGGTGCGCTTTCGGAAGACGCCTCACACCTACTGGTGGCTAGCCCTGGCGCAGCGACCATTCACCTCGAGTACGTAGTCCTGCTGCAGAGAAGCAGGCGATGACGAATCGGTACCACTGGGAGGTTAACAGCAGTATCCACCGAAATCTTGCGTATATTCAGAGGCGCACACACCCCATACCTAGCATTATGACGCAGAGGTACTGCATACATTCCCGTTGTGTTGCAGCTTGTCGCTTTACACGCACCAATTAAGGCAGCTCAGATACCCGGTGCCCCGGCCTGCCCGAAAACGCCGAAGCGTGTGCACCGTGCGGCATTAGATGCATTGTCGTGCGGTTGTCGCAACAGCGGATACAGCGGACGCGCACACCCCTGTCTTGTATCCGTGGTCAGCGCCGCGTATCGACTCTACGCCAGCTTAGGTGCCTTGATCCGCCTAGGTACATTGCACCAGCCCAGGAGCCTGCTGCTCCGCAGCGGCCTCCGTACCGTTCGTATTGCCTCTGCGGACTGCACACTAGGCCTCTGGTGCGGATGCAGTGACATCGCTGGCGCTGCCTACCTGTAGCGCTCTGGGTGACGTCTCCCGCAGCGCCGTATCGATCGTGTAACCAAAACGCTCTAGGATGGACTTCACTTCCGGCTGTAGAAGTACGCTACGTTCCGCCACTGCCAATTGTTGGAGAACAGCGAGCACTTCGGGATCTGCGCTCTGCATCAGCGCAGATAGCGTCAAGAGCGCTTGGCGTCGAACGTCGGCTTTCTGTGCGCCCAGAGCGAGTCGCGCAAGACGCCGACAAAAGATGCCTCCCTGGTACGCACTGAGCGCGTCTCGGAATCGCGCACTTGCTTCGATCATTTCTCGGTAGGGGCCGAGAATGTATTCCGCATGACACGCGGAAGAGCTCTGGTGTTGCAGCGGCAACCACTGGGAGCCACTGGCTTCGCAGTTCGAGTCTGCGATCTTTGCGGCAGCTGTCACTGGAGCACGCGGCGATCTCGTTTCAGCGTTGCAGAAAGGTAGCTCTGCGAGCACCTGCAAGAACGTTGAAACGGAGCCGGCGTCAGCAGATAGCGGTTCGTGAGGCAGCAGCAGCAGCACATCTTCGATCTGTCGAAGACTGGTTTTGCTGGCGTGCATCCAAGTCACCAGCGATTCCAGGATCGCCTTCTGGTGCGACGTCAACAGGTGCGACACCCGCATGTCATCGTCTCTGGGCGACGCTTCGGGTGCGGTGATGCTCGCTCCGCGCTCCGACAGCGTGTTTGCTGCGCTTGGGGGTCGCGTGGCGGCTGCTGCAGGCGCTAGCGATACCGCCTCGGCCTCCTTGGAAGCACGTAGACGCTGTTGTCGAACGACAGTGCCCAGTAATTCCCCGATCAGGAAGCCGGTGACACCATTCTGCCACAAAACTTGACGAATACGCTCTGAGCTGCAGTCCAAGGCACACAGAATCTCGATAGCGAAACCTCGCAACGGATGTTCGCCGCTTTGACCAGGAGCGTCCTCCGAGCATGCAGTGCCTGGGTGGATCCGGTTAGAACCGGCACCCGTGCCCGATGGCGTCTGTGATACAGGTCCAGTGCCCGCGATAGCTCCACCGCCAGCGCGGGCCAGCTGCAGCAGATAGCGTACCAGCTTGCCATTGTGTGCACAAACTGCTTCTTCCTGTCGTTCTCTGGTCTCCAGGGGACCTCGCAAACGACACAAATTGAAAAGGGTTATGATGATGCGCCCATCGAGCAGCATGCTGTGCTCCAGCATGCCCACCAAGACGGTGATCGCACCCGAAGTTTGCAGCGCCCGATGGGACTCCTGATGACCACTCAGATCGCGGAGCGAATTCAGGACACTCAGCTGATCGCGCTGATCTCTCAACGCCGGCAGGATATGCACAATGGGTTGAAGGACACTGCGGCGGGCCATGTGTTTCTCAATGACCGAGTCTGCTGGCGGAAAGAGCAGCCATAGCTCCACGAGGCGGCTAACCAGGTGCTCGACGTGCTCCTCGTGCAGCGCGTGCGTCTGACGCGCTTTGGTCGGCGATTCGTGATCCAGCTTCTGCTGCTCAACACTGGGAGCCGGTTTGTGCGCCAGCCATTCAATACACCATTCGAGCGCCTCGGACAGGCGATCCAGAAACCCGTCCCGAGCTAGCAAACGGCAGATATCATGGCGACGACGCTGACTTTCCGTCTGCATCACGAGCGCCACCCCGCGCAGCGCAATGAGCGTCATTTCCCAGTAACGGCTAAAGTCGGGTTCGAGCAGGTGCACAAACACGCGCAGCCCTCGACTTGCAATGAAAGTTTCGATGAAACGAACATCGCTCTCATCAAGCACCGCCGCGGTGTCCAGCCTTTTCTGGTTGTACGCGAAAGCGAACGTTCTCCGATCGGATGCGGTCTCGGAGCCCGCGTCCTGGGCACTGGGCGCACACGCAACCTTGCCCTCGTGAACGCCTACATCTTCAACATCAATGTGCAGCATTTTGGCAAGCAAGTGCGCACTCTGCATTCGAACACGATCATTATAAGTTCGAGCGGAGAATTCTACCAGAATTGGGACTATTCCTGCAATACAGAGGTGCTCGCGGAATGCGCGCCCTTCGGCCGTCGAGTCTGGCACACCCGGCGTCGTGGCCGCTGCCTCGTTCAGAAACGCTAGAATCCGCTCAACGAGCACCTGCTCTTCAATGCCAGATGCATCTAATACTTCCATCAGCGGAATGAGCAGGTGGTGTGTCACCAAGTAGAATCGCTGGGGTTGAACTTCTCGGAAAAGCTCCAGGATAGAGTTGGCTGCCTCTACAGCGCGCTGCTTGGAGTCGCCGAGCGTGAGGTCAGCCCGCACCAATGCGGAAATCTTGCGACTGATTTCCTCCCATACCAGACGTTCGTAGCGATCTCGAGGCAACGAATCGGAGTGTCGTAGCTTGCGTTCGCTTCTTCGTCGCTGCCGGGGAATAGCATTTGCATCGGTATCGGCATCGGCAGGCTCGGTGGGTTGCAGTCGAGCCGCTTGCGAAACGTCGCCAACTTGGACGAGTGTTGAGGCTGTTGGTGGATTCAAGGAATCTCCTTCGCTCTCAGCAGATGAGATTGAAGGTGACGAGAACAAAGACAAGGATTGGCTCTGGTATCCAACATGTGGAAACGAATGTCTCAGAGACAAGGAGCGCTCCCGCGATTGCCGCAACCTGGATCTTGAGACCGGAGATGACGTTCGATTCCGGGAGCGATCCCCAGCGACTTCAGAGTCCGGTGTAAGGTCCGGCGTATCCGTTTCCGAGTCGGTCTCATCCGAACTCGGCATGTCTACGGATACAGAGAATCTCGTTGTGTGGAGCGACTGCCGCCATCGCTGCAGCTCCTCCAGAAGCAGGTCCTCGTTCTCGATACCTAAATCATCGTAGGTCTCTTCCTTTTCAGCAAACATCTCAAGGGTCTCCACAGAGATGCGAACTGGGGGCGCGCTTCCTGCTATGGATCCACGTTGCTTGTCGTGATGCGCACTCGTCTGGGGATGATCGGTGCCCACGGAGGATTGCTTCATCGATGCCGGGGCCGCATGCGGCGCCATAGAGGCCAGCAGCGCTGCTCTGCGCTGGCTGGGGACTCCATTCGGATCCGCGGTGCCTCCAGAGACTCCGTCTTGGTGTTCCTCAGCTGGGCGCGATAACCGCTCCGTCGTCGGCGCTTTGTTTCCGAACGCAGCCAAATCCTCGGCAGAGCGCAGCGTCATGCTGTCGAAATCCTCCGCAATGTCTGGTTCCTCTTCGTCGAGATCCTCGGCAGCCGGTGCATCATCGAGTTCCTCGTCCATGAGCGAATCCTCCGATGGAACTTGCACATTCACTGATTTCGGAGGCGGCACCGGTAGGTGTGGAACTGGCTCGTTCTCGTGGTGCGATGCAATCGCGCTGTGCTTCGAGGAACCTCTTCGATGTTTCTGCTGCCGCCTTGGTTGGTTGCCAGGATACGTATCGACCGAATCTGACTCGTCCGAATCGCTCGACGCTTCCATGAGTCGGGATTCAGCTCTCTTGAGCTCGCTGGTTCGCTTTACCAGCCACGGATGCCGAAGCAGCATCTCCGCTGAAGGTCTCCGTTCTGCATCCTTCTGGAAGCATTGGAGCAGAAAATCCGCCATACCCTCGCTGACGTTCGGGGGCAATGGAGGATGCTCATCACTTACGATACGAAACAGTGCAGACATGGGTGCCAGTTCATAATAAGGCGGATACCCCGTAAACAATTCGATCACCGTACAGCCGATGCTCCAGATATCGCTAGCAGTCCCGTAGCCGCTCATTTCGATGATTTCCGGCGCCATCCAGTACGGTGATCCCGCGATCGAGGGCGCCGCTGCAGGTCCCCCGGCAGACGCACTGCCACTGCTCCAAAGAGTCTCCGTGTCACTGCGCATGAGCTTGGTTGCGACGCCAAAGTCGGCGAGCTTCACGAACGCGCGCTTGTTGAGCAGGATATTCGCGCCTTTGATATCGCGGTGAATGACACCCTGCTCGTGCAGGTACGTAAGACCTTTCAGCGCCTGGGATACGTACCACGCAATCAAGGTCTCTGGAAGCGGACCGAAACGGCGAACAATACCAGCCAGAGACCCAGACTCCATGAACTCCGTAACAATCGAAATATGCCTCTCATCGTGAAGCACTGTAGAGTACTTGACGATATTGAAATGATTGAGCTTGGAGAGGAGCTCAATCTCGTTTCGCACCGCCTCGCGGTCTGCAGGCCCCATATGCTCGATTGGGATTTGTTTCACCGCCACAAAGTAACCCGTGCTGATCTCAATAGCCTTATAGACGACACCATACGCGCCACGACCGAGCTGCTCGCCCAGATAGTACAGAACCTCGCCCGTACTGGAGCAGAGGGTTTTCACTTCGGTGTTTGCGCGAGTTCGAAGAAGACTCCGCGGCACGGATGAAGGCCGACGAGCAGTCGATAACGTCTGAGCGATGTTGCTTGTTTGTTTCGCTCTTGAGGGGCTTTTCGCGCGACCAGCGTTTCGTTCGCCTGACCCAGGGCTACCACTTGTCTCCTTCTCTTGGTTGCCTGCCCTGTATTTGCGGTCGCTCAGCTTTTTCGAGAAAGAGTTACCATACTCCATAGAGGCCTTTTACAAGTAAGAAATCTATCCAAGCACTCGGAACGAGCACTCTAACAGAATCACCAGAGGCCTCTCTCTTTCTCTCGGGGTTCGCGTGCGCAAGAGCAGGGATCCTGGTGTACGTTCTGCAGTTCCCGGGGACTCGTGCACGCGCACACGCCATACGCGCCAGTTCACCGACTGCGCGATGGATCGGCGGCACGCCGCGGCGCTCAAGGCATCGCACAGGCGCGACGCTGTCAGCGTGTGCGCGCCCCGACCGATGGCCTACGCGCGGACACGCGCAGCGCCTCCTGCCTTGGACATGTCGCCCCTGTGCAGGATCGTGTGCTCCTCGGGCACATACACGCGCCCTCATTCGATCTGTATCGTAGAACGCTCTTGATCCAGTCCGCGTATGCCTAGAATCGTGAACGCTGTACCATATGAAATACCTTCTCCTTTAATGGGTCATGATGCAGTGCACGCATTACAGTGAAGAATCTGTCGAGTGAGCTGGAGTACCCTGGTTGCGCGAACGCGACTACGAGTCAGCGGCAGGGACACGAGACCCAGTGCACCACAACGAGCATGCGCACGCGTACAGCGTCCAGGCGCAGGTATGCCATGAACGTGCTGCGACTGGTGCTGCGACCCCCATGCTGTCGCGCCTCCAGCGTATATACGCTTCTACGGAATACACCTGTCGAGAGCCTGCTCTTTGAATGCGCAACTTTTATGAATCATGCATACGATACGCTCTGTTTGTAGAATCATTATCTGGGAATCTGCCTTTACCAATGACCTCGTCTTGTGCCGCCGCTGTTTCCATCGAGGGAATCGCGATCGCGTGCATATCGCGACGGCGTCGATTCCGTGTTGACTTGTCAAGAGCAGCGAGGTTGGTGAGCCGGCTTTTTTTTACCGAGAACAATTGCTCATTGGGGAATGGAAATCGGCGTCTTCTACGATGAGGGTGCACCACGAGAACTGTGGTTTGCTGTCGTGCAGCCATCGGCATCGATGCGGGGGCTTTGCTGGCGGCCCCGACACACCTCCAATAACCTGACTGTTCATGGGTGTTGAGGCAGCCGCCGCAGCCATTCGTGCATGCAGACGAGCATAGGTTCATCGAGAAAACTGACGCTGGGCTGCGTCACAAACAGCATGGATCCTCCGTCATGTATGCATTCGGGACGCACCCGCTGCGGGTTTAATTAGCAATAGCTCGAGTTTTGACTTTACGAGAAAGCGTCCACATCTTGGTGTCAGGACAACGAGCGTGCATCTGCGCAAGCCGATATCCCCAGACTCGTGCACGAGCGCACCGATCGATGCACGGGTAGGAATCGGTGTCGAACCCCATGTGTCTGTGTAGATGTATGCGTGTGTTTCTCTCTCTCGCATCGAAGGCGTGCCGGGTATCCCGGATGCTGCTCAAAGCCCAAGCTCGAGTGAATGAGTCCTACCTCGTGCCCCTCATGGGATAATGCGTTGCCTTCGAGTGTTCTATGAACTCGCCGGGGACTCGCCCTGATGTTATCGCGAGGTTCTCGGACTGGTCCGTTTTCAAAGGGTCTGTCTGGCAAGCGTACGGTACCGATTTGTGGCCTCCACCAAATGTTTCTGCGTTCCCGGTTCCATTGCAGAATGTCCTGCGTCCTCAACAACAACAAATGCTGCGTTCGGGAGCTGCTTCTTCAAGAGCCACGCGGTCTCGAATGGGCAAACAATATCGTAGCGGCCCTGGATGATAGTGCAGGGAATATTTTGCAGACGAGCGCACTGGCTTGGCTCCAGAAGCCAACCATCACGTTCAAAGAAACCACCATGCATAAAATAATGGCATTCGATCCGCGCGAAGGCCTCAGCGAATTCCGGCGTCTCGAATTTGCGCGCAACGTCGGCAGCTGCGCGGAGGTGCGAGGTTCGGCCCTCCCAGGTGCTCCAAGCACGCGCGGCTCGCAGTCGCTCTTCCATATTTGCGGAGGTTAGTCTCCTGTAGTACGCCTCAGTCAAAGCAAGTCGGGCCTTTTGATGCACGCCAAGCGTTTGCTCTCCTGGCGGCGCCTGAAATGCTCGCTCCTCCGGTGGAATGACCTCGACAAACTCCTGCCAGGCCTCTGGGAAAATGCGATCGGCGCCCTCGCCCTCATAGAACCAGGCGAGCTCCCGGTGTCGCAGGGTGAACACACCGCGCAGTACCAGCGCAAGGACCATCTCAGGATGGGTCACAGCAAAGGTTAGTGCAAGGGTCGAGCCCCAAGATCCCCCGAAAACCAACATTTTCTCCCTAATGTCGAGATGCAGGCGTAGCCTCAGGATATCCTCGACCAAGTGCCACGTCGTATTCTCCCGCAACTCTGCGTGAGGCGATGATTTACCATTGCCCCTCTGATCGAACAGAATGATCCTATAGTGTTGTGGATCGAAGAACTGACGGTTCACGGGTTCGATCCCGCCGCCAGGACCGCCGTGGAGGAATAATGCCGGCGTGCCCGTTGGATTTCCAGCCTGTTCGTAATAAATCGTGTGCAGCGACGAAACCTGCAGAAACCCAGAGTCAAATGGCTCAATTGGCGGATAAAGGAAGGTTTTCATCGACAGGTGCCTTGTCCGTTTAGCTGCGTTCGCGTTGCCCCTCAAGACGCAGAAACGATTGCGTCGCGACAACCAAAGTCGTCCCTGTACAGATAGCAGGGTGCGTACGCGTGACACCTGCCGCCCACCTCGAGTCGAAGCGAAACGAATCGCTAAGTTTGCAACCCGAAATTCACTCTGTATCGAGCGCTGTCCGGTAAACCAGCCGACTCCTGCGTTCCGGCAGTGAGCAACGAAACATGCGTGCTGCATAGAGCGCCGATCCATGCACACAGGCGTTCTGGGCATCAGCGCGCGCTGATCTTCATCCATGCGGCGCTGTCGCCCGCCAAGTGATGGTGATACCGCATCGCTGCACGTAAGCAGGATTCCGTCGAATGCTTGATTGCTATCGATCACTGGGGAGCAGCGTAGCGTTTCGCGCTAGCCAATGCCAGGTTCCAAGAAACTCGCGCAAGACTCGCCGTTGGGATGGTGGATAGATCGATGTATCCGGGGAAACGCCGGGTTGCTACGCGGTATGTGGACGCCGAATGCGCCGCCGCTTCGGACGCCATTCAGGGACAAAACAGCGTCAAGTCACTTTTCGACAGGCTTCAGCTTGAGGCAGTCAGAATCTTTTCGCTTCGTCGAGCGCGTGCTCGAGTCGACGCCCACACAAGGGTATGGCAAAGCCGTTCTGGCTGCGTACGGTATCCGCGACGGCTTTAGAGGCACCGCAGAAGGTGCGCGCCGGAGGCTTGGCACGCAGCGCCTCCCCGGAGCTTACCGTGATGCCTGCGAACGCGTGTGCGCGCGATCGCGTTGCTGCCGATGCCGCATGTGATGATTCCCTTTATGCGAATACGCCGCAGCTACGGGATACACGGGACAGCGCAGCCAGGAATGAGCACGGGTTGAGAGCCAGATATTTACCGCTGGTCATCGAAGCGCTCAAGCTCTCCGATGCGCGGCACCATGGTGACCGCGTATCATGGAATGCGCGACCCGACCAGAGAAAAGAGAGCATCAGCGTCGTCCGATTTGGGTCCAACGCGATCCCCGATAATCCTGCCAGTCGGTGAGATACTGCCAAACATGCGCATTGATCCGGGGGCACTGGTCATGAAAAAAAAAGCGAATTTCGAGACAAAATCATCCCTGACGATCACGCTTCACCATGAACGCACTTCTCTGCGCAGTTGCCAGACGTTCGCACGAACGCAGCGCACCAGTTCGAGCGCTTCATAACAGGGGCTTGAACTCGTGGCGCCCGCCAACGAGGCAAACTCCTCACATCAGAGCTCATTCTCGATGCTTTGCTGTACTCTACAAAGTCTGTTTTGGAACTTTGGACGCGGGTTACCCATCGGCAGCAGATGCGCTTTTGGGAGATTCCGGGGAAACGCACCAATCATAGGTCGGAAAAACGTGCCGCGCTTCGAACTGCGACGCAATGCAGTGCGCCCCGTCATGCGGGCATCTCGTGGAACCTGGCAGCTTCGGGAAGGAGTGGTTGTTGCGTTCTGAGACGCCCACAGGCCTTGGGGCTATCAGGGTCGACTGGTGCGTTCTTTGAAATTGAACCATATAAAATAACTCTGGCAAACCCGTACAGAGAGCGCTGAGGCACTCGCGACGTTTGTTTTTCGAGGTCGCTGGGGAGGTGCGGCTGTGGCTTGCGCTTGCGCATCAACGTCTAAGAACAGTCTGTTTGCGGCACTTCGAAAGAAAACTTTGCAGCCGATCGGCACAGAGCGTTTCACAAATCGATCCCAATCTCGGAAGCACTGAACTGGATGCGCTGTCGCATTACGCGGGCCCGACTAGTTGCGGCGTGGACCTGGAACGCGAACGACGACTTGTGTGGCATATGCCGTCTTCCTTTCGACGGGACCTGTAACGCATGCAAGACGCCAGGAGACGACTGTCCTTTGGCACTGGGTGAATGCAGGCACGCTTTCCACCTGCATTGTATTCTCAAGTGGCTTTCCTCGGAGACGTCGCGGAACCATTGCCCTCTATGTCGACAGGAGTGGCAGTTTCAGCAACGGTAACAGCAAGCGAGCAAGAGCAGAGTACAGCAAGAGACGCTCGCGTACGGCGGCGGGGCACAGAGCGGCACGTGACCAGAAGGGTAAAGCGACGCACCATCGACCGCTATGTCGCAAGAAAACACATTTTGTGGAGTCGCTTTGATGAAGGCATTCAGATGACCTGGAATTCTTTCTACGAAGTGACGCCAGAGCCGATCGCCTTGCATATTGCTACGCGATTTCAGACCAGAATAGCGGACTCTCTACTCGTAGCCGACCTCTTTGCAGGCGTCGGGAGTAATGCGATCGCGATGGCAAGACTCTTGACCAAAGACGCACCTCAGCGTTTGCCATACGTTGTTGCCGTGGACCATAACGCGGTCAAGTGCGAGATGCTACAACAGAATGCGCGTATCTATGGCGTTGCACAGCGGATCGACGTCGTTATTGGCGATGCATTCGCGTTCGTCCGGCGCTGGCGGAGAATGTTCGACGGGGGTTTTGCGAGCCCGCCCTGGGGTGGACCCGCCTATCGACGCCGTCCAGTTTATAATTTGGATGCCATGCGGCCATACTGTGCTTCAGAAATTTTTCGCTTGGGGTGGCAAGTTTCGCCGAATTTCGCAGTCTTGCTGCCGCGCAATAGCGACGTATCGCAACTGGCCGAGATTGCACGGAGGCGCCCCCTCGAGGTTGAAGAGAACTGGTTGGAAGGTCGACTGATCACGCTTACTGTTTACTCGGGTGCACTTGTTCAGCCCTGAGTTGGGTATGTATTCGATGGAAGCGAAAGTTTTCAGCATGATTGCTCATCTGGGAAAGCGGACATGACACCCATTCGATGGAGGCGAAAGTTTCAGCGTGATGGCCCTTGCCGGAACGGTGTGTATCTGCCAGGGTCTGAACCGCCTTCCAGAACCCGGGTTACAGCGGTTACCCTGCACACGTGACGCGCGGTTCACGCTTGACCTTAGTGCTACGCAGCAGAAATGCGCTGCCGGCTGTGGGCATACTTGAAGGCTCCGTTCTCGGGTATGCGTGTAACCTGCCTGTCCATTGGTAATCAGTGAGTCTGGAGCCAGATCTTCTACATAAATTGAACAGACCACCTCTGTGATAATTGCGTTTTTTACGGTGATTAGTTTTGGAAGAATTTGCCACTGGCTGCCGCCTCATCATCTGTGTAGGTCGTATACTGCGTAACGCCGAATACTGGAGCATTACTATCGTTTCTCAATTTGTCTGGAGAATCGTTCCTGGTATATACATAAAACGCTGCAGGCTTTCTGGATTCCTGAACCAAACTATACCAAAGCTTTGCTCCAGGCGAGAATCCAATGTCCTCTCTCTTGACCACTGGTTTTCTTTTATTGAAAAGGCTAAGTATTTCAGCGCAACGCTCACTCCAGGGACCAAATAATTCCTTCGAGCGTTCGCTGGGTAGGAAACCGCGGAACGCGCCGGAACCACGAGACACTGCAACCGTTGCTCGAGTCGTTCAAGTTTCGATGGAGCAACTGCTTGCGACGAGGTGCTCCATCACGAGAGAGGCTGAGCGAGCCATCGTGGAGTCAAAAGCTATGCTATGCCTGAGACGGCGTCCTGCAAATTACTGTTTAGAAGATCCTCTCGGTCGATATGTTTCAGCAGGGAGGCTACGACAACGGTTTCAGACTAGTTTTTTGGCTCCGACAATTGTGCCGCCTGGTCCTCATTTGGGAGGGTCTTTCTCTTCTTTTGTGTAGTGGTTTCTTCTTCTCCTTCTTCATGTCGCCTCATCACCATACATATCTACGATACAGTAACTGTACATCCTTTCAGTTCTTCGACAGAATTTCTTAGAAAAAATATGGAGTTCAATGGACTGATAATGACAGAGTCAGGTAGATAGCGTTTCATAAGTTCCGTTTCGGATACATGGCGCTCAGAACAAGGACAAGCCGAAGGGCGGTTCATCCGCTCGCTAAAACAGATTGACTGGCTTGTGCAAGCACGGTCGTTTTTCCATGCTAGCAGTCACTGCATAACGCCTTCCTCGACATTTCTTCAATCTACAGGGCACATGCCTTCAGTTGAATACCTCCGGGAAAAGCAAACAATACCAAAAATGGTGCGCTGGCACTCGTGCTCCATAAATTACCGCTCAAGATGTAACCTGCCGCCGCGGAGTTGTTGCGCAACATGATCATAGAGCACTCGAGCCTGTTCAGCGCCGATTCGCGGAATATTCCGCTGAAGCGCTGCAATGAACGCCTCCTGGTCCTTGTTCAACCATGCCTCGTCGTACCGAATCGCTGCTCCGAAGAACATGTGCTCGCATTCCCGCATCTGCTTGCTCGCCTCAACTAGACCGAGCCCCAGGTCCTTTGCCAGTCGTTGACGAAGATGCGGCCAAAAATTCTCGTAGAGCGCTTGAGAAACCTGACGCCCAAACTCTCCCTCGGCACGTAGACGGTAGATGGTCACCCACAAGTGCAAAGAGGTCAGCTGCACCCACGCTGCCAGTGGCACGTCGACCGGTTTGTCCCCGCTGATCTCGCCATACAAACGCCGCTGCCACGCTTCGACCTCTCGCAAAGTGTCGCGATACAGAGTTTTACCGAGGCGCAACGCCTGTGACTCTTCGGAGTAATAGCCGAGCACGCGCAGTAGGAAGTTTGGTTCGTGTCTCTGCGCTGCGAGGCCTATTCGTTGGAACCAGGACGTCCACCAGGACTGCGTTCGCCCTGGTTTGATCGACAATGTCAAATCTTCGCCTTGATCAGATGTTGTGGCTGCATTGCTCTTGTTTACAGAGCCAGACGTCCAGCGTTGCTGCACTCGAAGCGCGTCAGCAGCGCCGCAGCGTGACTTGAACCCACGGACGCACCGTTCAGCGGTACGCGTCCCGGGAAACTTCGAGGTCTGCAGCTGAACTAATAGCGGCGCGCTTTCATAAATACGTCGCAACGTCCGAGCGCAACCTGCGGAGACGCTCCACGAGGAAAGTCCTACCCTGCTGGACATGCACTAGCTACATGCCGAACGAACTAGATGATTTGGTGCAGAAACATAGATGCGGGGTTGACCGTCGAACAGAACAAAACGGACAGCTATTCACGTTAAGCACTGCGGGCTGCGCGCGTGCCTCCCCAGCGCAGACGCTGTGCCGGCTGAGAGAAGTCCTCCAAACAATTCCGCTTATTGACACATTGTCCCTGTTTGAAGAGACTCCAGAACAACCAGCTGCGTAGGGAAGCTCAAGTGCTTGCCAGTATTGCATACCCTCATGTCACAATCAGATTGTAATGGAGTATTGAACTACTCGCTCTGTTCCTACATTCCTCATTTTCCCTGAAATTGGTTGACATATACGGAATCGACGTTCAAAGTGCAGTAATAAGAGCTTATGGATTCATACGTGGTTTTAAAGGCTCCTGGTATTCTGCTTGGATTTGCTCCTTCGACTCTATGCTAGCACCAAAATTCGTTGGATAACCGGCATCAAGATAATTCGCGACGCATTCGAATACAGGTTCTTCACATGACAGATATGATTCTCCAGTTCGTAAGTGCAAGCCGCAGATCTTCCCGTTTCCTTTCGTGGAGCAAGCTCAAATCACACATGCTTTAACGATCCGATCGCTGGGTTTCAGGGTAACTCTTGGGAGCGGGAATCCGCGGCGATGGATTGCTGGCGAAAAAACTCTTCGTCGTTCCGTGATGCGTTCTTCAAAAGCCCATAATGCAAGTTCGCTCAGCTTGCCACATCGAGTCATTGATATCGTTCGAATGACAAATTCTCCTGTCTTTGTGGCCATCTGGAAAACTGGATCCCACGGCAATATGACACATGTCGTGCTACATGCTCGCAGGATCTCCCGTCTCTTGTGTTTGCATGAAAAACGGTCTAAGGCTTGGACATTCATCACCGCAACGTTCGCCTCCAGGGGAGAAAGCTTCAACGCTCTATACAAAGTGAACGTGCACGGGCCGAAAGTTCTCGACTTGTTCTACTTCCAGTACGCTCCGTCCGAGAGATGCCTCAGTATGAGCGTCACCTCGTTCCACAAATCCTCTATCGAATGGTTAACGCTGCGCTTGCGTGTGCAGCGGTCAACGTACTCACCGGGGAGCTCGCCCGGAACAAGCCCGTGATCCAAGGGTACTGCACCGGGCGCAGAAGCGGGTGAGAGCATCGAAAGGATCGCTCTGTAAGCGTCAAGCGCATGTACCAAGCGATGAAGCAAGCATAAGTGGCGCCACAGGGCGGCGATAGGCATTGGAGCTCGAGGTATGGTGTCCATTTGAGCGCACATCACCAGAGCCAAGCGTTACTGTTGCGAAGGGCGCACTGAGGCTGTCTAAAAAAGATGAAAAGTGCAAGCGGAGCGTCGATCGCAACTTCCGCCTGTGCATGAAATGCGTCGCCAACAGCCGGAAGCAGAAAAATCGGGACTTGAACACCGATATCGACACCCTTCCACCGCTAGCAGCGGAACTAGAGAGAGATCCAATTATTTACATTCTGAGATTAACGAGGGGAAAAAGAAGCACTCGCAGAAAAAGCCTGCAAAGGCTACTTTTCATCACATTGGGAACCAGCCCAGCTTGTAGCGCGTATGCCCGAATGAACCAGGTCTACCCGTACCATCAAAGTCTGACATGGATGAGATCATAGAACACAAAGCCGCTCTTCAGCAAAACACCATGTAACAATTGTAGAGCACTCCATTGCTCCAGCTTTACAGAGAAAAGCGTCCTCAATATACTCGATAGCGAAAGCACACAGGGCGTAGGGGCGCTTTTCTGGGGTGCGCGGCGCGTGCCGAGCCGCCCGGCATCCTGGACGCGGTCGCTGCTCTCGATAGGACACCGTGCGCGCTCGGCGCTGTTTCGTTCAGGAATGAGCGTCTGCAACTTGCCCTGAACGCAAACACGCCTTAGTGCTATCTTTCCCTGTGATTCAATCGTGTCCGACACGCCCATGCGTCGAGCGCTCGAAGTGTTCTCCAAGTATCCTGCAGTGAATTTGGTTTCCCACCGCCCCAATGCGTCCCGAATCTTTTACGCGACCTCAGATTTGAAGTGCATACCACTAGACTTGTGGTTATCACCCAGGCACTTGTTCTCCTGATCCGCTTCTGTGCACGGTACCGCTGGGAGGGATTATCGCTTCATGCGCCGAGGCGTCTGCTTCGCCGCAAGCCGCTCCTGAACATGCCGCCAATCGGTGGCTACTCCTCCAGCGTCCACCAGCCTCGTGCACAAGGACCGGCCCCCGAGCATGACCCCCATCTCTGCTTATGACACCTCTGACCGCTTCTTAAACAACTTCGCCACGAAGGGCACTGCTGCAACCGTAAGCGGGAAACGCAGCGGTGAAGTGGCCTTGTGTGCAATATATGCAAGGGCCACCGTGCCCACCTGCGGTGAAAGTTGATCCAGTACCGCCGGCCGACCGAGAGGTGTTTTCGCCAACAGGTCTCCAATGCTTTCCACAAATTGCCTTACATCAACGCCAGTGCTGACCAAGACGTAGAAAAAGGTGAATGATACTGCCGCGAACGAAATTGAAGTCCCCAAATACACCGGTCCGTAGAGTGTGAGGAGCTCCTTCGCAATTTCCTTGCTCGTTCGTTTTTCACGAACTTTCTTCTGCTGATTCACTTTTTCCTTTTCGTCAACGTTCATCCGGTAACTTTGGAACGTTGCAGGTCGCACCGCGAACCGTGCACGCTGCCTCCAGGTTACAGGTGCCGAGCGGTACCCGTTCACGCTCCGCCTTGTGCCTTCAAGCGCTTGGGCAGTCGCCTGGCTACGTGAGACGGGCACTGGTGCCACCAAAAATCCACATAACATACGCTCTCCCTGCATTATGTTATGATACGAAGCACAGACTGTCATGAACGCACACGCACACAATATCCGGAACTTCGTCGAACGCTCTTCGTTCACGATGGAATCACGACTCATCGCAGGGCATCATTCGTCGTGATGATGCGCTGGGGAGCGCGCGCCGCTGCACTGGCGCCGTGCCGGGACCCATGGCGTCGACGGCGATGATGCGCAGCGTCGATACGCGCGACGTCACCTGCTCCCAACTGGCCAGAGCGCATTCGGTTAGGCGTACGACCTGGACGCGTCGAGAAGAGGCGCAGGCCTTTTGTGTATACCGTTTTGGAGTCTTGCTCTTGAGCTGCGATTGGAGCGTCGGTTAGTGGATTCGAGGACGAGACCCTTGGACGTGGTTCTGTGAGCAGGGCATTGACGATAAGTGGGCGTCGGCGGCGCGTGTTCTGCATAGAGGCCTCAACATGAAACGAGTGCTCGTTATGTCGACTCGCGGCATCGGGAACAGAGGCAGACACTTGATGCTTGATCTCCGTACAATAATGCCTCACTCAAAGAAAGAACAGAAACTGGACACGAAAGATCGGCTGGATACAGCGAACGAGGTCGCTGAACTACACTCGTGCGAGGGCTGCCTCCTCTTCGAGGCACGGAAGCGAAAAGACCTCTATCTTTGGGCAGCGAGGACCCCACAGGGCCCCACAGTACGCTTCGAAGTGCAGAATGTGCATACCATGGGCGAGTTGAGCCTCGTAGGGAATGCGTTGCGGGGGTCGCGTCCGATCCTCGTTTTTGATCAAAGCTTTAACGAGAACGCTGCAATCCATGTGCAGCTCATCAAAGCGTTGTTATCGCAGATATTCAGCGTTCCGTGCGGTCACAAGAAATCACAACCATTCGTCGATCGAGTTTTAGCGTTTATGCATACGCCAGACGGGCGCCTTTGGGTGCGTCATTATCAGATCCAGCTAGAGGCGCTACGTCAGCAGAGCAAACGAATGCCCGCAGTACGCGCGCTTTCACAGCTTGTCTCGGGGGAACAGGCATTCGATACAAACACCACACATTTATCTGCAGAGGATATGCAGGCGTTGGCGGAAACCTTGGTCGAAATCGGGCCGCGGTTCGTGCTGCTGCCGATCCGAATATTCGCGGGTAGTTTCGGCGGAAGAACACTGTGGGAGAATCCGGACTACATTTCTCCTAATATGCTGCGGCGAGCGGCAAGGATACGTGGTACCGTTGCTGTGCGAGCCAAGCGCCATACCAAACGGGCACGTCGGGAAGCCCAACTCGAGAAGGCGCTCGCAAACCTGCCTGTTGACGAACTCGCAGATGTTTTCGAGAGCGGTGAAATCGAGCCCTCTTGATGGATATGAGTATAATGGCCAACTCGAGTGGCGAGCTGTGCATCCATGTGGCGGTGAACGAGTCCCGAAACGGTCGCTTGCTGAATACAGTCTACCTGTGGTCGACTTGTGCGCTGTTTCGGGCGCTTCGCAGAGTAGTCTCTGCTTATGCGTGCTCTGTCGGTCCGCCAATGCGGCTCGCGTCGAAGAGGGTATACAGCTGCTGAAAATGTTCACCACGGTCGGTGTTCAGAAGTCTCTGCTTGTGCGTGCTCTGTCGGTCCGCCAATGCGGCTCGCGTCGAAGAGGGTGCACAGCTATTGGAAATGCTCGCCTCGGTCGGTGTTCAAAGCATCTGCGAGGAGGCCCTGCTGCCGTCCCAAGCGCAACAAATGCCCCAGTTCCGATCGTAGGAGCCATCCCGTCGCAGGTGCGCTGGTTTCACGCTCATTGACTGTTTTGACGGCGACGCGCTGGCGTGCAGCACTTGGTGACCCATGGGACGCTTCCAGACATCCGCGGTTCCGTTCAGCGCTTGCCTTTACGCCGTCCTGGTTCAACGGGAACGTCAGTCATCTCGAAACGGCAGCGTGTACCTACTCTGGTTTTAGGCTTCACGAGCGTGGATGAGCGGCTCACTAGTCGCTGCCTTGTCCCTAATGCGTCAGCATTCCACTTCCACGTGTCGAGCGTAGCACGTTAGGGTCTCCCTATCGCTAACTCGAAGCTGGTCCCCGGAAGCAGCTCTCTCCAACAGAGCCGCATCCCAGCTGAGGAATCAGCGCAACAGTTACAGCGCCCAGGCATTCACAACTCACTGTGCTCTGGGGGACTGCAGAACACGCAAGTCCATGGAATACTCTGGTTAATGGCGTGCAATCAAGATCATCAACTAGCTGTGGCCGATAATCGTTTGTTCTGAACCTGGCGGCGACGCTGGTCAAAGTCCGTGAACCCCACCATTTCTGAGAGCGCTGCGGTTGGCGCTTCAGCCAGGTGCCCTCGATTACCCTCCAGTTCCAATCGTTGTAAAGCACCGAGTTCGATAAAGAGATCGACGGGCAGCGATTCTAAACGATTATGGTCCAAACACAGCTGCCGCAAGTTTTGCAAACCCCGCAACGACTCGATATTTAAGGTTTGCAATTCATTTCGGGATAGGATCAACACTTCAAGCGCTGGAAAGGATTTGCTCAGCCATTTCGGGAGAGAGCTGATGCGATTTCCCGCGAGGTTGAGATACCGCAAGCAGGGAAAAACGATGTTCCTGCATGCATCAGGGACGCACGGCAGACGATTATCGCTTAAGGATAGCCACTGCAGTGGCGACGTTGGCTTGACACCGGACACCGGGTCTGGCTCGTGCTGCGCTTGTACACTCAAGTTGGCGCGGTGTTCGGTTGTGTGCAGGTCACCAATAGCATTTCGCGCCAGGTTAAGCGACCACAGACGCGGCAGGGCGTATAGCAGTGCAGCTGGTACCGTGACTAGCTCGTTTTCGGACAGATCCAGTCGCTCCAGGCTCCGCAAGTGTTCCAGAAGCGAAGATGGAAACGTTTTCACCCCGCTATGGCGAGCGTAGAGCACTCGAACCCGCTCGCCGTGCTTCAACAGCTGAGGCACAGCGCGGTCCCAGTGGATGCTTTGAACCGATGCCACACCAGTTTGCAACCAGCGCTGTGCGCTTTCATCTTCGTTTCTGGAGTGCAGCGGATGTGAAGCTTCCCTACTGCGTGCTCCAAAGCAGTCTGCGAGTACGTTCCCCATGAGCGGTAGCTGCAGCAGCACTTGAAGCCATGAGCCCTTTTCGACCTGTCGTTGGTCTGTTCGGTAGTGGCAGCCGCCAAACTACGCTCTGATGTCGGGCGTCGCCACCAGCGGTGTAGAATAGTGGCGAGAAACTCGCCCCAGAAAAATCGTTTCTAGCTGTCGTGCAGACGCCTCCCCGTCCTTCTCGACCGGCCACGTACTACTGGTTCCATTTTTTTTCATATAGTTCCGCTTTGAGAGGTTGTCCAAGAAAAAGCTCTCGTGTCCACTCTGAAGGTCTTCTTTCCATCACCGCACATGTCCTTATATTGATAGCGGCATTAAAATCTCGGTTCACAAACTCCATACGTTTCTTGCCATTGACTGTACTTAATAATGCGAGTAGTCCTCGAACATTCGCTCTCCTTTCCATTTGCTCGTCCGTCAGCGGTCCGTACTTTTCTATATCCTCGGGGCTCCGCTGGTACTCTTCCGTCTCCACCCTCTGGAGTGTGCATCCCAGTACATGGTGTGTATACGATGTTCGGAACTCATCTACAGGTACTATGACAAAACGTCGTGCGTACTCCTTATACGTTCTCGTCGTTGGAGCTGGTGTACACCCTTTTTGGGTCTTCGAGCGCGCTGCTCCGTACGCCACTACGAGCCTCTGACATTGATCCTCTTTGAGGGCACTCAACCCATTGAAAAAATTCGCGAACGCCCGTTGCCTCCCACAATATAGATTCATACACAGACGAGCCCACCGAGGCTTTGTATATTCATTCCGCAGCGCATCCCAATGAGCAACACGAACATTCATGAATTTCAGAAAAGCTGTAAAGTCCGCTCCGCGGCTCGTCACCTCGCTCAAAGCTTCTACGTGATCCTTCATTCCTGCATTCCGTGTCTCAATTTTCTTCGTTGCATTCATGATTCCCGATTCTCGATAGAATCTTGCTCTCGAGAACCTCAAAAGTCGCATGTCTTTCTGAAGCAAGTTACCGTCCTTACCATCTTCGGCACGCTTGGGTACAGCGATGGTTATGATATTTGTGTTTCCGGGGTCCGCGCCAACGACAAAGTCTATCTCATGCACTTTCAGTGCCGCAGGATCCGCGTCTCTGTTTTCCTCATGCTTCGTCATGGGCGAAGCCGAAGGCACGATAGGAAGAAACGCCTCCAAGCGCTTGCAGTCTACACACAGGGCTACTCCATCGGTTTCGATCATCCCAGTAAATACCTTTTGCTTGCTCGTTTTGAGACGTTTGAAATCGAAGAGACTCTTCCAGTACGTGTCAGGGGCTTCGCCGGTGAACTCTGTCCGCCGTCCATCGAACTCCGGACAGATCTCCTTCATGATGCCATGAAGGACTGTGGAGTCGATACTCACAAAATGTGACTTTTTGTTCCATAACGGGATGACGTAGAAGCGCTTCACCGTTAGGAAAGCCTTCTGTCTCTCCCACTCTTCATTTTTGTCCTCACTCGGCTTCATCTCCGCCTTGCGTTCGAGTTCACGGTCCAGAAACACCAAATAGCGCAGGATGAGGCGATAATGTCTTTCCTTATCTTTTTTCAACTCTGATACCTTTGCTGCTTGATTCGCCAGCCCCAGTACCGCACGGTGCTCTTGTATAGGCGCACGGATTACAGAAGCTTCATTCGTGCTCCTGTGTGACGTCTTCTCATCAACGAATTCGATCTCATCTTCATGCTTGCGATCGTTCGTGATGCCATCGAGAATCGCCCATATTCCTTTGCGAGAGATGCCCGGATAGAGTGCAAACACCGCGCGTATGATGAAACGTTGGAGCTTCATGGTCATATGGTTCCTCAAGTTCGTGACGTACGTTTTCATCGCCCCGTAGGTGTAAACACTCGAGTCACCCCTGTATCGAGCACCGCCGAAGCGGGATTCGGTGTGATTTTCGTGGAGGGCGTGCACTAGCTCATCTTGCTTCCGCGTTTCCGCTGTACCAAGCATCAGATGGCGAATAAAAGTCTTGTCGAATAATTCTTTCCGAACTTCGACTGTTTAGATGTCCGTCACGTCGCGATACATCCTCTTCACCAAATGCATGAGTCCTGAAGAGGCCTTTACAATACTCAAGGAGTACGACTCGTCATGGGTTCTGATAGCCTCCCGCACTTTTTCCCTGTACGGATCCTTGATATGTCCAAGAATACAGACTTTCACTACTGTCTCGTCGTACTGTCGTCTTTCTTGCAGCCATTGGCGTCGGGCTTCCATCTTTTGCTTCTTGGCCCTCTCCAGTTCCTGTGGACTCGGCACTGTTTTTCGGTTTTTTTTTCTGGAAACCGGCGACACACTGGGCCTCCGGCATCCTCCACTTCCACTTACGTACATTTCCTTTTTATTTTTTTGAAAAAGGAACCCCCTTTGACTGCTTCTTCTATGAACCGCGAACAATGACTTGAATACACTCTCTTGAGAGTTGAAACACAACGGAATCGAAAAAATATACTTTGCTACGGCTTCAGAGCGAATACTACTCGTACATTAGAGCAGAATGCTAACGATCAGGATCGCGTTTCACTTCAACGGCGAGAAGCACGTCATGTATCATGCCCGCCAGATATGGAGGTACGCGCATCGACCATGCTACACAAAAAAGGAAGAGGAACTAGCAGTTCAATTGCAACGAGATAACGATTTCTTCTCCCTCTATGATACATATTAAAAGGGAGGCAAGATTTCCATGTAGTCGAAACTTTACTTTCCGGGCGGAAGGCCCTGCGAGCCGGACGAGTCTGCTAGACCAGTCCTTCATGATCTTCCCAGTGCTCAGTGCTGTGGTGATATTCGAGCAACTCGACCGAAACGCAGTTTATTCTCGGGCCGGGGACGGGTATGCTGCGTCTGGGCATCGCGCTGGTCGCAGTGGACTCCTACAAAGTCGTTTCGCGCCACACTACACTGTACCTCTGTCTGCGCAGAGTGCATGCTCCCAGGATGATATGGAATCCCGACCACGTTTCAGGTGAAGCTTTCCTCGATCCGAATCCCTCAGTGGTATGGCAAAGCCGCTCTGCCTCTATGATGCATCGGCATCAGCCGTATAAGCGCTTTTGCTGGAGGTCAAAGCGGGCACTCGGCGCCCGATAGAATATACAAAAAGGCTAGTACGTCCGAAAGGAGGTACCTTTCATGGAACAAAAACGTAGATGCAACAGTATGACGGACGCTCTCCCGAAGACCAGTATGCATCCCGCAATCTGGGATCTATGGTCAATGTAAACGGTTCATCATCGAAAAGAAAAAAACAGGTTGCAGCGAGCGCCCTGAGGCGCGCGGCGCACCTTCATCGCCTGGTCGAAAGCGTATTGGCTGCTGTGCTCGTGCGAAAGATGCTGCTCTTTGCGAACCCTGCGGGAATCGCCACCTTCAATGTGTCTAAACCCCTAAGTAACGTATTTGATCTGCCACGTATTGCAAGGTCTTACATACGAGCACGGCCGGGCGCCGGTGGTTCGCTACCCGGCTCCGCCTCAGCCATAGCAACGCTTCGTGCTCGTCTGAGACGCTCTGCCACTGGCAAGGCTGCCTGCGGCCTCGTTGCCTCTGTCGCAGACGTTCCGAAAGTTGCGCTTGTCACTGGTGGCAGTCGGGGTATTGGTCGGGCCGTCGCGTTGGAGCTTGCTCGGTCTGGTTGTGATGTCGTTGTTAACTACGCGTCCGCCGAAGCTGCTGCAAGCGAGGTTGTCGCACAAATCCAGGCCATGGGCCGGGAAGCGATTGCCGTGAAAGCAGACGTAAGCAACCAAGAACAGGTTGAAGCGATGTTCGCCCAAACAGTTGAGAGATTTAAGCGGTTGGATGTGCTCGTCAACAACGCAGGGATCACGCGCGACGGTCTGCTCCTGCGGATGAAGAAGGAGCAGTGGTCTCAGGTAATCGATCTGAACTTGACTGGCGTGTTTCTTTGCCTTCAAGCATCCTGCAAGCTGATGCTCAAACAACGCTCTGGTAGAATCGTGAACATATCCTCCGTGGTCGGCCAGATTGGCAATCCTGGTCAGGCGAACTACGCGGCAGCGAAAGGCGGGGTTCTTTCGCTCACCAAGGCCGCTGCCAAAGAATGCGCCTCACGGAGCGTTACCGTGAATGCTGTCGCACCCGGTTTCATTGCAACCGAAATGACGCATGGTCTTCCATTGGATGAGATTGCGAAGGGTATCCCCCTGGGCCGCCTTGGACAACCAGAGGAAGTAGCCGGATTGGTACGTTTCCTGGCCACCGATCCCGCCGCTGCATACATTACTGGACACATCTTTACGATCGATGGCGGTCTGGCGATAGGTGCCTCAGGCTGAATGCCAAACGGCTGCGGATTCGATGGCACGCAAGGGTACGCAATTCGCTGGGGACAGGCGGGCGTTCCCAGAGTATCGGCAAACGCTCACGTGCCCCAGTGTACGTACTTGTCGGTGCGACGCGAAAAAGAACCACCGTATCCGGGCAGGCTTATTCTGTAGGATTTGATTCTCTACATTAGGCTCTAAACGCACGATGCTAATCTCAAGCATGGCGCTCGCAACGGATGCTGCATCCGCGGGACACATGGGAGTAACGGCATCCGAGTGCGAAGCTCGAAGGCACGCAGCACCAATGCGCTACAGTGCACACATCGTGAACGCTCGAGGCCCCAGCGATCTGCTGCGGAGTACGGGATGCGCGTGACTGCCGATCCCGCCATACATGCACGCACGCACGCGTGCACGCATGCACGCATGCATTCAGATTTGCGTGCTTTCCATGAACATTCTGCGGACACGTCTGCACCGATCCCGATGCTCGAATGAAGCGGTTTGCTCAACATCTAGGTACCAGATAAGGGTATGCGCACCAGCAAGAGTCGCTGGTTCCATCCCGATCGACCTGTGTGAGCGCCGAATGCACGACGATTGTTCAGGCGCACTTTTTTCTCGTAAAAGATCGTTGCATCCATTCGGCGTCCCCGGGATGCGCGAGTGCTATCGGTTATCGGGGTTTTCATTTCAGCGTTTCCACAGAAGTGCGTATGTTCCGCTGATCCCAGTTGAGCATTATCTTCTAAAACAGAGCCTTGATGGACGGAACGACGTGTCAACCGCCAAAGAGAACACAGAATGTGCTCAAAAAGAACGCGGCGCCGCTGTGGTCGCGCAGCGTGCCGAACGTCGTCTCGATGCTCGGCCGAAGATGTCGGGAACGCGCGCTCCTGCATCGGAACTACTGCCCTGGGCTACCGAGCTCGAGCTGAGGCATCGAAAAACGCCCCCGATGCCCTGCACGTGACCGAAGCACCGCACTCTACTGTCCAGATCAGGACCGGGTAGAAGAGAATCTCGGTGTTGGCGGTTCGAGGCACGTTCCAGCTTTTCCAACGCACATCGAGTACCGTGATCAACGCTCGTACCAGCGATTGATCTTGCGCACACCAAGCCGGACACTTTTGCGCTAAAGATAAGCCAACAGCAAGATCTGAATTCGCTCATGACATGTACATTTTTTACGCAAAACACCACGAAGAAATCGAATCACGAGGCACAGCAATCGAAAATGAAGCAGGCAATGACGTTAACCTGATTCAAGTGCATCCGCTGCGCTACATATGTACCAACATCCATACACTGGGCGTACCAACTCGGTGACCAGGCATACGCGACTACGCAGCACTCTGTGCGTCTTATTCCTTCGTTCAGCTAAGCGCGCTCATCTGATCGAAAATGATAGGCAGTGTTTGAGGCATTTCGCATGATGCACAGCGTCGGCTTGATGCAGCCGTGGACAGCGCCACCTTTTGAACTTGGCTGTCCGATCCTCGTCGATACTTACTCAGTATCGTCTGCAAAAGACCGCATATGAACGACGTGATCGCAGCGGCTCAAGTAAGACACAAGGGAAACCAGGCCCAGCGCATGGCCCGCGATATGCAGCGATGCCCGTATACGACCGGGTCGAGCACATGCGCCCTGCTCCAAAGTCACATCCCAGCGATTGTCAGGAGGATTTAGCAGGTGGGTCTCGCTTCCCCACTTCCGCTTTCCTCATCTGATCGCGGCTGGCGCGCCGCTGGCCCCCAGCCAAAAGTCGTTGGTACTCCACAGAGTGCGCCCAGCGATCGAGCTCGCGAGCGCGCACCACCGGCAACGGATGCGTCGCGCTGCGCTGCATCCGTTGTCGAACTTGGCGACCGAGACGAGTTCGACTCACCGAATCCAAGCGAGTAGCCTGTTGCAGAAATGCATCCGGATTCATTTCCGAAGCCCACGTCGCCGAACCACCCGACAGCTTCATGAGCACACTGATAACGAGGCGAGGGTCCTGCATCACAAGCAGCGCGGCACGGTCACAGCTGAGCTCGGCAGCCTGCAGCCAGCTGAAAATACGACGACCCAACATGGTTGCAAGTGATCGACCGAGTTCCCCCAGTTGTCCCAGAGCGAGTAGAAGCAGGTTCGCCGTCGTGATCCAGATTCCGTGCTCACACTTGAGATGGCCCAGCTCGTGCGCGATGACGGTCTGCAGTTCGGATGCCGTCAGTCCCATATCCAGCAACGCCGAGTGCAGCACGATGAACGGACGCTGTCCATTAATAGCGAGGGTGTACGCGTTCGGTATCGGGTTTTGACGAATATACAGGTCAGGAACGTCGATATGCAGAATCTCACAAGCCTCGGTGAGCAGAGCATACAACGAGGGTAGCTGCTCGGGGCCAACTAAAACACCTGACGAGATATTTTCTATTTCAAGCACCTGCTCCGCCACGGGGCCAATAACCCTCCGAATGAGTGCACCTAAACCGGTGATTCGTGTCAAAAAGTCCATTTGGCGCGTTGCAAGCGCATCCAGTGGGTGGCGAAAGTCGGCGGCCTCGAGACCGACCAACACAGCACGTTGCGAAGCCGCTTCCTGTCGCACTACCGCACAGCATCGTGTTCCGAGACGACTTGCACAGCCCGAATGCGTCACGGAGTAGCGTCGGCAGGCTAGTTTCGAAAGCCGCCAAGCTGGTCGACTGCTCGGGATCGGCTGGTACTGAGGTCGAGTGCCCGCGGCAACTGTTCGCAAGGAGCTGTGGCTGCGGACACCCAGCGACGCGAACGCCAAGTACAGCCTCTGTTCACTACAACCGCACAGTCTGGAGTGAACCATTATCCACGTGTACCTTTACGTGCTATTTCGATACGCTTGACACGAGTTTCAGATAAGATATACGCACAACAGAGCGCGTGTGATTGGAGAATCCACACGCAGTGGCGAGCGCACGTTTCACGTTCCCGGGAGCGTTCATGAATCTCTACGCGCACAGGCGCCTCCCAGTGTTTTCGAACCTGTCGCTTGTTCGCGCTTTCTGTTCATCCAGGCACAGTTTGAGCCTGAGAGACTGCCCCACAAAGTTGGATTGCATCAGCTTATTAGGTCCCGTGTCTTCAACATCACATATCGTCTGATATTGATACAGTCTCGGTTGGTGAACTCCTCGCGTTTGCAGCCTCTGGTTGAACCTAACTTTGCAGGGACTCCTCGAAGTTGTGGCCTCGATGCCGTCCAAGTCTCGTTTGCATCCCGTTGGGCAAACGCTTTTCATCGTCTGTCTCCCCTCTTCTCCGTCTTGTTCTTCCTATTCGTCAATCGCTCTTCTTTATTCGATGGTCGGTGAGAGAGGATTTTTTCGGTTTTTTTCCAGCAGCCGGCGATGGCATCCCTGCGGGATCTCCGACTACCACGTCCATGCTTCTCCCTTGGATTCTTTTTTTCTTCAAATGAACGCATTTCAAATGCATCAGCTACAAACCGCGAACATGCATTCGATGACAAGCACCTGGGTGTGAAACACAACTGAGATGAAAGACCACAAGGAGTATGCTCCTCATTTGGCAATAGAGAGCTTGCCTTGGAACGCGAGTTGTCCCCGCAACGCCGTTCGTATTACCTGCCGTGTTGGGCTTACTGTTGAACGAGGCTTTTGTGCATTCGTTGCGCAACTCGCGAGTGAGCAAACGCTGTCTAGCTGCCCGCTGCTATGACGCTGGTTTGGAGCTCGCTCACTCGTGCGATCAAGCAAGACCTATCTCGGGGGAGAGTCTTGTGCACCAGGTGCGTCTCTGTAGCGGCGGACGAACGCAGCTGTGGAGAGAGCCTCGCGTGCTCTCCGAGGCGGGGTACACTCTGGACTATGGACAGGTGCCTCCGACGTTGCCGGGAGCGCAATCTTTTGGCCTCTTTTCGTGGGACGAGTGCCGCTGCATTGAAAGATTCGCTCTCTCAGCTGTGGAAAGCGTGCGCACACCAGCGTTACAGCGGTACGCGTGTCGTCAAACGGAGCTGCAGCTGCGGTGTGGACTACCCGGACGAGCGGCCTACCACTGACGTGCAGCACGCGAGCACCACAGAAACTTTGCAGTTGGCGGAGACAACAAGGCATGGGACTGGCGCATGTGCGGCTCTGGTGCACCAGCGAATACCGCCATACGAAGCTAGTTATTCGGCATTGGCGGCCAGGTATGCCGAGCGGGCTCCTACTCTAGGCAGCGACTTGACGCCGGCAACTCGAGTGCTCCAGTTTCGATCAGCGCGTAAGCATGACCGGCGGTTAGAAACGCGACGTTACCTGGAGCACTTTACCAGGGGCTTTGCAGATGCACGCGTTTCTCCTTCGGTTCTCGTTTTAGCAGAGCATGCCCGCGGGAATGTCGCGCCTGCAACCTGGGCTGCATTACGAGCAGCCCAGCAGGTATGCGGGGGCACGTTGTCGAGCAACGGCAACGACGCCAAACAAACTGGACATATTGAGGTTCTCGTCTTCGATCGCGTGGATTCAGATATGGGGGCGGTTCTAAAACAGCTCGCTCAGGTTGACGGTGTATCGCGACTCGTTCTCGTTTGTGATGGGCACTGCAGGTATCCCGTTGCCGAGATGCTGGCCCCTGTCATTGCCCGCTGGAGTGCAGAGCAAGGCTATTCGCACGTGTTCACTGGCGGGAGTACTTTTGGCAAAAATATTCTACCACGCGCAGCAGGTATCCTGGGCATCCAGCCGCTCTCAGATATCATGCAGGTGTGTTCGCCATGGGAATTCGTGCGTCCGTTGTATGCGGGGAGCATTCTGGCCCGCGTACGCTTGGTACCTCCCTCTGAACCGTCATCTAAGACTGGATGGCGTTGCTGGGCGACTATTCGGGGTACCGCTTTCGAGGCCGCGCAACTTCGCCACGATGACGCCTGTCCAACTGAACTCGACATCACAGACAAGGCAAGGCAGTATCTCCAAGACGCCGCACCGCCAGCCGTGGAGTGGTTGCAGCAGACGGGCGCTAACGCCGAAAGGCCGCGCTTGGAAAGCGCCCACATCGTTGTTACCGGTGGCCGTGGCCTCCGCGACGCCGAGCACTTTCAAGCCTTTGTGATGGAGCTTGCAGACCGTCTGGGGGCAGCCGTTGGCGCCACGCGGGCGGCTGTTGATGCCGGCATGTGTGCCAATGAACTTCAGGTCGGGCAGACAGGCAAGGTTGTTGCACCAGAGCTCTACATCGCCGTGGGCGTGAGTGGTGCCGTCCAGCACCTTGCGGGCATGAAAGACAGCAAGGTCATCATCGCCATCAATAATGACCCAGAGGCCCCGATTTTCCAAGCAGCCGACTACGGCCTCGTCGGTGACCTGTTTGAGATCATGCCCGCTCTTTTAGAGAAATTATCTAACTCGCATAAAAAATAGGCAGAGCGCCTCTTGTAAATGTCGTGTTTACCTGCTGCGGTGCCGCGCTGCACACCGAGCATCCAGGGCGTTTGTTCCGCGAGGCTGCTGCATGGCCCGCGTGTTCCAGGGGCCTGCGTGGGCCGTTTCGACGCCCCGGAGGCACCAGTCCATGCGGACTGCTCGCCAAGGCCGTCATGAACGACCTACCAGCGACAAAGGTTTCGTGCGCTCGGCACCGATGTCAAAAACGGTGCCGCAAAAACTCGCTCCTCAGATACTAGTTTAACGTCTCGCTTCTCGCCTATTTCAGAGAAGCGAGCCTCGGCGCTGTTGCACGCTGCACAACGAACGAGTATGAAAAGTGCAGCAGATCGTACCTGTGATCTATCGAATATCATATTCAGCGCAAAACGACGCTGCTCAATCACGCCAAACTTTTGCGTTAGCGGTGCTGCACGACATATGCACGTTTGCAGCACGACGTGACGCGGAGTCGAAATACGCAACGAATTTACGGCTGCTGTCCCTGATTCATAGCAATAATTGCATACTGACAGTACAGTTCGTGTCGCAGTAACCAAGCGAAAGTCGCATTCGTCAGCGTTCGATCAGATCACGCAGGGAGCGCCTCTCTACCAAGCGCAAGTGACCCAACCTGCCCGCTCACTTGCAAAGAACAAAGGCTATGAACCTTGAACTCTGTCTCCAAGTTGTCTCTTATCAGGCTTTTTGTGCTTGTAAGGAACGCAACGCTACGCCCAGCCTTGCCTGTGCAGTCTTTGGTGCAGGCGCACCTGCGGAAACCTCCCCAGTAGCGTAAACTGGTCGTGGCGTGCAATACACGTCGACGTATCGGGATGCCCGACAAAGAGACACACGCTACTGCGCAAACGTTTTGTGAAACTTGTTTTCAAGCGTACACAAACGTTTCTTTCTAGAGCACGTGTTCAGGTGAACAGATTCGCTTTGGTATTAAAACCGTTCTTTATAGAGCACGTGTTCAGGTGCTCACACAGGCGTCGGCAGGAACAATTCTCAAAGTGCGCAAGCAGGTTTCTCTGTGAAGCACGTGTCCAGGTGCACAGACGAGTTTCGGTACAAAGTGCGCACTTGCGTTTCTCTTCATATAAGACGTCTTCAGGTGAATAGACACGTTCTGGTATACACACACGTTTCGGTGTGCGCAAGTTTGTGTTGGAACTTTGCGCATCAAGTGGACGCTCTATTGCCGCAAAAAACATCAAACTTATGACGCAGCCACCTTCTGCCAGTGCGGGTGAGGCTGATGCCTTTCAGTCGCTTGTTCAGGAAGAGCTCGGAGAGAATGCGTTCTCCACAAGCACGCCGGTGAACGATGGCACCGGGGGCGGTGACGTTTTTCTGCCAAACGAAGGCGTCGAAAGTGACGCAATCACCACGCTTCCGGTTTCTACGGCGGGCACGGTGCGTACACCTTTTGATCAAGACGAAAAAGAGTTCCCTGTTGGAAGATCATCTGTCGATGGGAAGCTATGGAAGGGCGCTGGAGGTTCGACGTTTGCGATCGAGGGCGACTCAACCAGTGGACGCGACGCTGTACAGGAGGCATCTCGGGCGCGGGCACAGCGCATCCGCGAACGCGATGAAACTGAACGAGAAGTCCGTCAAAAGTCTCGCGAAGCAGCCGTGCAAGTGTGGGAAAAGATGCACCAGGCCTGGGATAAGACATGCCAGGAGAAACGTGTCGAGACGAAGAAACGGCAAGACAAGCTTAGTGAAGAGCGTGATGCGCTTTATCAGGCCATGCTTGAGAATGGTGACAACAATAAGCCAGCATGGCACCTCGTTCGGGCACTGATAGAGTCTAACAGTTCGGGATTGGGAGCGGGCCGATCACTCGGGACACCTGGCGGCATGTCTGGACCCGGTGCTGCCAGTGCTGTTTCCGAGGAAGATGGCAGTTACCGTAGCCTCCGTACTCGCATGAAGGATGTAATCTATAGCTCCGCCAGCGAAGCGAGCCCGAAGAGTCGTTGATCTTACCATCGTATGTACGGTTACCGGCTGCCGCGGAAAGGTTCTCGCATAATACATGATGGAGAGCGAGGAGAAACTCTGCGTCTGGTGTTGGTGTCGGTGTCGGTGTCGTCTGCGGCTGGAAGAGCACAACGTGCGTGGTCTTGTGTCGGGAGCAAACGTCGGCGGACTAGCGTGTTCAAGGAACCTTTGGAATAAGGAGGCACGAGAGACGAAGCAGGTGCATTCCAAGGAATACTTCATTCTTTAGCACAGGCAACGTATACGAGCTTGTTCTCAGATGGCACCTAGGCGGTGTCGTAAGCGTCAAACACGATCCTCCTGACAGCGACGATGCCAGTACTGTCTCTTGCAGAGCACCTCTGACTTTGCAAGCACGTGGATTCTCTCGATAGCTCGTCCACGATCGCGACGCCTGTATATCTCTTCTCTGGGAACAGCCAGGTCAGGTCTGCTTGAGGCCGCTCTAGGACACCCCATTCTCGCAATGGCGGAGATTTCGTCACGAGTCCTGTACAACGTTGCGCCATCGCTAAACCGTCGACTAGTGCTATCGTATGGGCCTCGTATCGTTAGCGAGCACTCCATCCGAACAGCCGCATGACAAGTGAAGAGACCGATCGAAAGCAGCCTTGCATGGAGCTACGAATCAGAGAAACCCCGAGGAACACGTATACTTCCCGAAGATAACAGCACACGCCAGTTTGCCTGGTATCCTCCTTGCATGCGAAACACACGACTCAGCACACACGAGATGATGGTGCACTGCTTTTGGAAGGGCAAAGAACACAAGCAATGCGCTCGAATGCAACTTGTAGCGTTTGCGTATCCTCAACTGCCGAGAAGCAACATCTATACCACCCGGGTTCAGGAGCATGGCAAACACGACCCGGATAGATCAACACTCGCGCTTCTCGAAAGAGTCGCTCAGCAAGTTCCAACTCCGCTTCCCAGGTCGCCTCGCGAAGAAATCTCTGCAAGCCAATCCATACGAAGAATCCAGCCTGGCTGGGATAGATGCGCACCTGCTCTGCCCCAAGACTGGTTTGAATCGCTTGAACAGCCACCTGATACGCTTCCTCTAGTCGTCGTTGGTTTGCGACGAAAAACTTGTGCAACCATTGCTCGTCACTCAGCATTCGGCAAAGCACTGCCTGCGTATCCCGACTGGGCGACGAAAACAAACACGGTGCTCGAATCGCCTGCAACAGAGCCTGGTTCTCCGTAAAGAGAACCCCACATCGCATGCCACTCATACAGAGGTCCTTACTAAACGTCCATACGACATGCACATCGTTGCCGAGACCCTGGACGGCCAAAACGTCCGCTACGGAACGAAAACGCCCCGCATGGCTCTGGAAGACCGAGAGCGCGTACGCCTCGTCGCTCACCAGGTGCATGCCATGGGATCGACACCATTGAATGGAAAGCTCTAGTTCTTCTGTCGATAGAATATTGCCCGTTGGATTCCCGGGACTGTGCAGGAGCAACACTCGCGGTCGTTGCCCGCTCGCTCTACAGGTCCGGTCCGCAGTTTCAAGCGCATCCCTTGTCAGACGGTGGTGGTTATGGAGCGCTGTTTGTACAGGTACGGGTATGCACTTTGCACGGCAGCTCAGGTCAAAGTCAAATCCCGGATAATACGGTGCCGGAATCAACACGGCATCACCATCGTCACACAGGGCACTGAATACCAGGTCAAGTACAGCGCTTGCACCAACGGCACACAGGTAGTTATCGGGGTTGGCTGCACTTGCTGGGCCGCCTTTCGAAGCTGCAAATATATGCTCTCGAAAGAGTTGGCTAAGTGCCTTGCGAAAGCGTAACTCGCCGAACATGTAGTCGTACTGAAGGCACTCGTTGCGCGGCAATACGTCGCTGCGTTCCCGCTGAAACTGGGCTAAGACGGGTCCCGCACTGAGCGCGTTCTCGGCCACCAGCAGTGAGATATAACCATTAGGTTTTAATTGTGGATCGTATGCGTCCTGTTTCGCTGTAAAGGACCACTCAATCTGGCGTGGCGGTGCACGACTCGCAAGCGCCCTCCCCCGGTCTGAAAGCGTCTCTGCTGCGCTTTTCAGCACGCTACTCGTCTCTGGTTGTTGCATGCAGACACGTATACTTCGCTGTGGCTGCTGGGACGTAGCTGAACAGAGCAGCCGATCCCGATACTGAGCGCGAACGAACAAAGCTTCTCGGTAAACACCAGACTGGAGGAACATCCAGACTCGGCATCTCGAAGCGGTGGATCACTGCGGCCGACACTACGGCATTCTCTCGAGACGCTTCCATTGCGGTATCGAGTACGCTGATGAAGCGGGGAACTTGGCGACTGAGACACAGTCTTCAACGTAGAAGCCTCATGGTGCAAGGATCGGGTGTATAAAGGTACGAGATACTGCGAACTTGGCGACTGAGACAAAGTCTTCAACGTAGAAGCCTCATGGTGCAAGGATCGGGTGTATAAAGGTACGAGATACTGCGAACTTGGCGACTGAGACACAGTCTTCAACGTAGAAGCCTCATGGTGCAAGGATCGGGTGTATAAAGGTACGAGATACTGCGAACTTGGCGACTGAGACACAGTCTTCAACGTAGAAGCCTCATGGTATATGCATGATATCTAAATCCAATGATACATAAACTAGACCCGCGCACGCAAACTGCTTGTACGTGACTGTTGCCCTCGGAGAGCAACTGCATACCCTGCCGAGTCCTCGTTGACTTGAAGCAGCGCAAGCGACTGCTTTTGCTACTTCCATACCACATCGCTACAGCGCTATCCGCTCGTGAACGCTTTCCGTATGCACCACCGCTCTTGCTCGGGTTGTTCCCGGTACTGCTTCACCTAGAGCAGGTCCAGTGCACGCACGTGTTTGTTGCCGCAAACTTGTTTACGTTCTTGTTGGTTCTCATGTTCCACATCATGGGTTTTCTTCTGGGCTACCACTTTCGTTCAACTAGCACCAGATGTGTACGTTTCGCGCACAAGCCTCCAGGAGTTATGATCGAAAAACTTGCCGTACGTCAACAAGGCCAGTAAGGATGCAGAAAGCGTACTACCTGCTGTGATCATATAATACACAACGATTTGATAACGCGCTGCTGTGTCCGTGGAACCGTTACCGACAATCTGCCCCGTCATCATGCCTGGTAAAGAGACAAGGCCTACCGTCAGCATCGAGTTCACGACCGGAATCAGTGCCGAGCGCAAGGAGGCTCGAAGTGCCGGTGCGATCGCTTGTTTTGGACTGGCACCTATGCTGAGGAGTTCCTCGATCTCTTTCTCGTGCGAGGATACCTCGGACTGGAGTCGTTCGCCCAACAACGCTACTGTGTTCATGGCGTTCCCGAGAATCATACCGGAGAGCGGGATAAAGTAACGCGGCATCCAGAAAGGTTTCACTCCGATGACGGTCCAAGTTGTTTGCACGATCACGAAACCTGCACCACTGAGAAGCGAGACTAGCACGGCGACGAACATACCCGGTATTGGTCGGTGCATGCGCTGTGAAGCTGTCCAGGCAGCAACCAAAGTCATGATGCTTACTGCCAAGAACACAAGCAATGGTAGGTTTGCAGCGAAAATCCAGCGCAAGACGAGCCCTACGAGCAACAACTGGACTGCGGCACGAAGGGACGCCCAAACCATATCCAGTTCGATGCCAATCTCAAACAGCCATATCGCCATAACTGACAGTAGCATGAAACCGTAAGCGACAGCAAGTTGACCAAGACTGACAGGCAGGGCGCCGGCCGTGTCGGCACTGCTCGTGGACTCCATGAATGGGCGACGGATGCAAAACACGAACGCTTCCGACCCCAGGTCTGAACAACGAAGTGAATGTCCAGGTCAGAGCGCGTTGACTGCCGCACGCCGTCGAACAAGGCAAGAATCCTCGACCAGGTACAAGTGCAGTCGTGCAGGCTCTCGTACGGCTTCTCAAGGCCCAGCAGCAGGAGCGCGCTGAGCTCTGCTGCGGTGCTCGTTCGTGCCGTGCGGCCTGCCTTCTCACCAAGACACCTTCGACTGTGAATGCTCGCTTCCCGATCTGCGGCTCTATTTTGTTGCTCCCAATGACTCCCCAGTCAAAAGCCGATGAATGCTGGCCGCTGTATCGGCGGTACCGAGCAGCGCACGCGCGTCACCGCGTAAGAACAGCTCCCCGTCCCGCACAAGAATGAGCTGGCCGTCGGTAACCTCCGAGAGTCTGTGCGTCACTATGAGTATTGTGGCCCGGATGCGTTCTTTCCAGTCCGATAAACGTTGCAATACTTGAGCCGCTGTTGCTGCGTCCAGACTTGAAGTGACCTCGTCCAGCAGTAGGATTCGTGGTTGCTGCAAAAGCACTCGCGTGAGGCCGAGGCGAGCTCGCTCACCCCCTGACAAGGCGGCTAGCGGTCGATCCAGAATCGTTCGCGATAAGCCAGCTATATGCAGTGCTTCCGGTAGTCGCTGTTCAAGCTCTGTCCGCGATACAACTCCCAAACGAACGAGCGTCTCGAGCGCCGACTTTGCTGGTTCCTCCGTGTTCGCGCTCGAGCGTTGTCGGCGTTTGCCGAGGATCAGCTCCCAAAGCGTTTCTCGCGTTACAAGTCGGCGGAGTGCCTCCAGCAAACCAGGCCTCCTCTGTGCCAAACACGGCAATGCAGGTTGCTGGCTCAGAAAACCTACTAGTTTGCCCCGTAACTCGCCTGGAGGGTACGCTGGCACTGGTGTGCCCCACAGCCGGACTTGACCACCTGAAGGCTCCTCTAAGCGGTTCACCAGTCGAAGAAGTCGAGACTTGCCAGCTCCTGACGGGCCGATGATAAACACCGTCTCTCCGTCGCGTACTTCGAAACAGATATTCCGAAGTATGGGTCGAGTCGTCCCCGCCGCCTGGGTGCTCGCAGACAACGTCACTCCTTCGAAAGCGATTGCCACCTCCCGTGTTCCACTTGGATAGTTCTCGACGAATGCGCCAGAGTCTCGCGTCACTGGGCGAATAGGATCGATGTTCTCGTGGTGCCTCTCTGTCGCGGAGCCGTACTCGAGGTCCGTTGCCAGCGAAGCGGCTGCCGTCGAAAGCACAGCGTCCGCGTCTTCCCTGGTTGACTCCTGATTGCTCACCGAAAGAGTATCTGTGCCAGCTTTTGGACTTAAGCGGTTGCTGAATGACATGAAAGGGGGAAAATATCCCCCGGGAACAGATATACCTGAAACGGCTGCTGCAACTCCAGCGCAGAAGTCAAGCGCTGCAGAGACGGCCCTGGTGGCAGGCCTCGACGCCTGAAGCGTTTGCTCAGGTTTCGCTCTGAGCGTATTCGGAACGGAACCTGAGACGTTTCCCTGGGTGCTGATCACCATCACACTTCTTGAAGCATCTGGTTGGAATCGTTGATTGCATAGGATCAGAAACACACTGGAAGGCGCCTGGCTCGCGTTCGACGACCCCTAGCGCAGGGTAGAAGCTGCGATTTCACGCCGCTTCATGCTTGCTCGTTCAAGGGCGTTTCTCGTATACCGTGTTCAAGTCCATAACTAAACCATCTGGTGACTTTGGACAACGGAGAACGCTGAGAGCGCTGGGCACTACCCAAAACGCCTCAGAGCCTGGAGCTGGCGCTCTCCGAACCAACCGCAGCAGCGACCTGGTGGTAACCTGGAACGTGTCGGTTCACTGGAGGCTCTCCTGACGAGGCGTCCAGCACTGCCCGTTCTCTGTCGTTCTGTTTCTTTCTGTAGGCCTGTAGGAGTACGCAGGAACATCTGCGTTGTCTCACTTTGGATTTCCGGTTTCCTCGAGAGGAGACGTTGGCAGCCGCTGGACGAAACTTGTAAGCCGACCCGCAGCAGTGGGTTACGCTTCCGAGCATGCCCTCCAGGGGTGCGCGTTCGAAGAAGCCCGCAAAGAAGACCGCCTCAGCTGAGGAGGCAGCACAACGACTGCCAGAGCATCTCGCGGCAGGCAAGTTCACCTCACTGGCCGACATCACAAGTATCGTGCTGGGTGCTCGCTCGTGGCAGTCCGAGGCAGAGGCCGAGACGAGGCCCCTCACGACTACCGCGTCTACTGCAGAGCTTCAAAATTGGGATGAACACGCTGCGCTGGTTGCCCAACGACTCTTAAAACGCGATGAAAGTACAAAACTACGAGCGTTGCAGGAGCTCAGCACCCTGTTGCAGGCACTGGAACAAGCTTCCTCGGAAAGAATCGCAGACCAAGCAGCCTACGGGGCCCAGTACGGCGCTTTTCTCGGAAACTTTGCCACTGCATTCGTGAAACTGACACTAGATCCGAGTGTACGCGTTCGAGCAGAAGCCGTCGCGCTGGCGGGGCTTGTCGTTCGTCTTTACGGAAAACGGTCAATAGCGCTCCTGCCGGGGATGCTTCCGGCATGGGTTGGGTTGCTGGGCGATCCCTCGGCACAGGTCGCTGAAGCTGCAGCTCGTAGTTTCCAGGACGCGTTTCCCACTGAGGTGAAACGTCGACGAGCGCTGTTGTTGGTACCGCATGCACTGATCCACCACGCAACCGCGCAGGTTCAGAGCAGTCTAGCGGGAAACGTGCCAGAGACGTTGCGTCAATCCGCAGACAAGGCCGAAATGCCCCTTCTCCACGCGCTGGCGTGCGTGGCGTCCACCGCGGAGGCTTTGGCAACGACACTAGCGACAAAGACAACCTTGTCGCCAGCAGACGACTCGGAACTGGTTGCATTTCTGGTCCACTGGCTCCAGCACTGGGTATCGGAGGAAGGCGTGCAGACGCTTGCGGTACCGCTTTTCCGCCGCTACCGGCAATCGCTCCGCGTCCATGAGGCCTTCTGGCGACTAGCCATTATTTCAGTGGACCTTTTCGGAGAGCTTCGGCAGACCAGAGACGAGCACCAGGGGCATAGCTTGATCGCTGCATTGGCAAACGCTTGTCCAGACTGGGAAAGCAAGGCGTCGGACGGTTTTTCCTATCTCGTTTCACGACTCGCTTGGGATGAGCTGCACGCTTCCTGCCAAGAACAGGTCTGGATCCTCCTCCATCGCTATGTTGTGCGGATTGAGCCTTCCAGCAGCAGCCTTGCACGGTCGATCTCTGCAAAGACGCTCACAAGCTGGCTTCTCGGCGAGTCGATAGCAGGGGGCCGGCGTCAGGCCTCTGCAGCCGAACGTATCCAGTCTGGTCGGGTTTTCCGGGGGCTGCTACCCTTCTTGCAAGCGCTACGAATCAAGTGGCTGACCAGCGACGCTGTGCGTTCCGATCCAGTCGAGAGCGCTTCCCGTCATCATTGGCTCGAGTCGTTCGAGGGGATGCTGCTCGATGAGCTCACCACTGCCTTGCTCTGGCGAGCGCCTAAAACAAAGTTTCCTCCAGCGCTTGTGGGGAGCGCTTACCTGGACTGGTGGCAAGCAGCGCTGGTCGCTTTCCTGGAGAGTGCGCTCTGGGTCCAGCAGCTATCCTCGAGACGAGAGCGCAGCGATGATAGGACTGCTCTGCGCGCTCGATGCCGCGCTGCACTACAGCGGTACCTTCTTGCAGCGGAGGCGTTTCAGCGTGCACCTGAAGCGTCGCAATCCGTGGTGCAATTCGGTGGTAGACCAGCCGATGCATCATTGCTTCATGAACGCTTTTTCGATGTGCTTTTCTATGCGAGCGTGGACGCTTGTCGAAGCGACTTGGATGCAACGCGCTCCAACTGGCAAATCGTTGGTGAGGAGCTCGCCGCGGGGCTCGTCGTCATCGTCGTCGTCGAACGAGCACCTGCCTGGTATGCGAAGGCGGTGGTCGCTGCTTGCGAACGTGCCGTGCAGGGAACCTCGTTCGCGACGCTCGAGTCAGACCAGCAGCCCCGGTGGTCACTTCTAGGCCTCGATCCTGGCGTCATTCGTACCTGGAGTGTAGAAATTATGGGAGGTGCGTTCTGCTGGGCACTGAATCGTTTCCGTCGACGAAAGATTGGCAACGGAAACGCACAACATGACGATAATCACCAGCAGGTACATGGTACTCGAGCGGAAGCAGAGGTTGCAACCACGCTGCTCCTGTTGGCATGGAGTCAGCGCGCCCCGGCTTCGATGCTGGAACGTGCTTTGCAGTATCCAGATCCGATTCAGGGCCGCCATCGACTCAACGACTTTTTCCACGACGCTGTGTCGCTGCTGGAGCATCCATCAGCGGAAAACGAGCATGACGATGACGATGACGACAACGAGGAGGAGGCGGTGGCGGTGGCAGCGCTCCCTGCTGCTTACAGTCACCAGCTCGTAGCGGTGCTGGGTGCACTGGCTGCATGCAGTCACTCCTCTGAGGCGCTGAGCGGTCCATCGAGCGTCTTGAACGCGCGTTTAGAGGAGTGTCCTGGCGCGGGTCGCTGGCTCATCGAACTTGCTCAAGCAGCACGTATCCGAGCAGCTTCAATAGAGCAAGGTGTTCCAGCTGGTCTCTGGACAGCGACGGTGTTTCCCCGTCACCTGGCTGACCAAGTGGAGCACCTGCAGTGCTACTGCGACCAACTGGACCCCGCCCGCTACTCCTATTACCGCCGTTCGGAGACGGACGCTTGGCCTTCCGTTGGGCTCCTGCTGGAATACGCCGCCTGGCCCGAGGCCTGGCTCTGGTCAACGTCCACTGACTGGTCTACACTGAGGAGCAGCATGGATGCCAGCGTGTGTCGGGCGCTGCGTCTCGGACTCTGGGACTGGCCCCAACTGGCCTCCTTTCAGCAGGGTGTTCATTCAGCAGCTGCTCCATGGACCGCAGAAACACGAGCTTGGCTGTACGTGAGAGCGCTCCTGGCATTAGAGCAGCACCAGAGCCAAGAAGCAAGCGACGGGCATGTGTTTGCGGACGTCCGACCGTCGGCAGCGCTGGAGCGTGAAACCCTGGAAAGAGTCGTGCTCGACGCACTCGCGTGGCTCCTTGAGGATATGGAACGCGTTCTGCTCGCAGAGTCGTGTGAAACGCAAGCTCCGGACATGCTCGAGGCTGTTCAACGCTTCCAGCGCGTGCTGCTAAAGCTCGCCGCCACCTCGAAACGCCCCTGGCAAGCTCTCCTGTACGACATATTGTACAAGTGCTGGGTATCGGATGCAGAGGACTCGAAGGCAATAGCAGCACAGCCTGGAGAGCGCGTGATAGAACCAGCATGGCGACCACTGCAAAGACTAGAGGAGCAACAACGACAACAACGCTGGCGTCGTTCGCTGCTCGAGTCGCTGACACCCTCGCTGGACGATGCAGCAAGTCCGCTTGATGCTACGTTGTGGCACCTCTACCTGCAGTTTCCATGGACGCGTTCCTGGGCAACAGCACGATTTATCGGCTGGCTGCAGCGAACGGATGCTGCGACTGCTGCGTCCGCACTCGACGTGGCGGCAGCGGTACTTGCGCGCCTCCTGGACCCCGAAGCGAGCACTGCAGCCTGCTGCGACACGATCGTAACCGAGTTGGCAAAGGCCCCGCTGTACGCACCAGCGACACCGACAGCGTTTCAGGTGCCGCTCGAGCAAAGCGCTGAGCGTCAACCGACGATGCTCATGAGACTGCTGATATGGTCGTCACTGGTACGAGAGCGTTTCTGGATACGTCTCCAGACGGATGCTGCGTATTTTGGACGAAGCGTCACCGCGGCCTCTTTCACACGATGCACGATGGCTGCTCTGGAAACCGGTCCGGTTACCGGCCTGCAGGCATCTGGAGCCGTGGGAGAGTTTGCGTTGGAGCTCCTTCGGTATGCGGCAGCGAGTCTGGCGCAAACGCTGCCCGTATGGGTCCAGAGCGTTCTGAATGACACCTCAGCTGAGCGAATGCGCAGCGCTACCGGGCTGCAGCACGAGCCGTCTGTCCAAGTGGCCCCACAGGATGTACCGAAAACACTGTGTGCTTCTATGGAAATTCTCGGGCATGCGGCTGCGATTCCCGCCTCCTACGAACATCGTGCGGATTTGTTGACGTACCTGCGTTCCGCACTGGAACTGCTCATTGAGGTGCCGTTCACGAACCTGATCACAAGCCTCGAGCGAGCGCCACAGCAAACGAGTGAGGAGTTTCATCGAGGCTCCTCATTCGTTGGCAAACATGCAACGCCGGACGCCAACACGACAAGGCCAGCAGCATCGGCAACGAGCGTGCGTCGCGTTTCGGACGCTCCATCGACACCGTCGTCATCGTCGAGCGCAGCGGAGGACTCGAATCGCCAGGTACTCGCGGTCCTGTTTGAACGGCTCGTGCGTCCGAGTCTGGACGTTTTCGCTACCGACCTGGGCGAAGAACACTGGACCTGGATCGGCGAGACTGCTACGCAGGCGCTGGTGACCTCGCTGGGCTGGCCAGTGTACGCGGCAGCGCTTCGGTGTCTGTACGCATGGCATGTGCGGCTCGTAGAGCGTGCCTCTTCGACCGTGTTATCGGAACAGATGGTCAGCAGTATTGGACAGGCCCTCTGGATGACTTGTTATCGATTGGCAGAGGCGTATCGTGACTCGCTCGTCACCGAGGCGCCATGTTCACCGGTTGCGGAGCTGAACCTACCCGTTCAAGATGCGCTGGGCTATTTGATTTGCGTTTTCAGACCAGAACTGGAGCGACTGGCGCTTCGCAGCGAGGATTCCGCACCCCAGATGATGACCGCGTTACCGTGCTGGCGCGAAGCTCGTGACCGCTGGGTAACGACGCGTTTTGGTGTCAAGTGTGAGTCGTTGCTTTCATCGATGCTGGGCCGCTTCTGGTGTCTCACCTGGCTTCCGTATCTCGTTGCAAGCAAAAGCACCGCTGTCCGCAGTGCCGTCATGCAGTTGCTGGGCACCCTGTGGGATGCGCTGGAAGCCTGGCTCGCGACGTCGACACTGGAGGGTGCACAGGCGTCCCTGGGTACCGGGCACGCAGGTACAGGTGCCTCTCCTGCGGATACACGTCCAGGCTCGATTCGTTTCGAGTCCGATCAGCGTGGAGCGGCCACAGCCCTGGGCAGACGACCTGCAGAGCCCGAGCCGATGCCCTGTAGCAGCACCGGCGCTACATACGCTACCGAGACAACGCCACTGGAATACTCTGCGGATCGACGGGGCACCCAGCTGGACGGCAGCGTCGAGCATCACGACCCGTTACGCACGGAGGCATCGGAGCTCTCCGTCGCCGTCAGCGACTTGGGCATTGCAGAGAATACCGTGCATTTGGAGGCACTCAAGGGATTGGCAACGCTCCACGATGCCCTGATTCAGAGCTGCAGTGAGGCGCTGTTTGCCCTGACGGCGAGGTTTCCGTCGCTGGACCCGACACCAGAGGCCGCGTCATGGGAACCTCTGCAGACCTATTTTTGCGCTTGGCTGGTGCTGCTTCGGCTCCAGGTCACGGGCTCCTATCCAGAAGCGTCGCTGGTAACACCGTTGGGGTCGCGGTTGCCGAACACGTTGCGAGAAGGTGCGCTTTGGACGCTTCTCGACGGACTCGGGCGTTGCTGGATCCGAGCGGCAGCTACGATAACGACGCGAACACCCGAAAGCAGTCACTGCACGAGCGATGCAGAGGCTCAATGCTTCCGAGAGCAACTGGAAATGCTTCTGGCTGGTCTCACCGAGCAACTGGTGCTCGCTACCTCGGATCCGCAGTGGCTGGCGAGGGAGATCTTCTGGGAGCCAACAGACTGGCGACCAGCGGCTCTCGGAGCCCGCCTCCTCTTCCTGACGCTACTCGTGCAACCGCTTCTTGCACAACGCTGGTTTACCGATCATGTTGCGGATCGCTCGCTTCTTCAGCCGCTGGAGCTGTTGAGCCGCACGCTGCTCACTGGACCGTTGATTGCCCGCGAACTCGAGGCTATTCGGCAGTATGCCGCGCATGCGCACCAGACCCAGCACCGGGAGAACGGCGAAACCGTTCCCAATGCATCCCCTTCCCATACGGGTGTGTTATCCGTTCAGGGTAGTCTTGCAGCACGAGAGATTCTGGTTCGGTACCACTTTGAAGAGGTCCAATTACCCGTGTGTCTCCGACTGGCCGATACGCATCCGTGGCGAGCGCCGGAGCTTGTGCTTGCGCCCGCTGAACGCTCCGTAGTCTCGTTGGCGGGCATCGAACGTGAAACACGCGCTCGATCAGAGCTCGAAGCTCGCTACCGAAGACTCTTTCTCCATATGACCAGAATTTTACAACACGGAGTGGATCGGCACTCTGCCGACGCCGGTACCCTACTGCTACAACTGGGCGCATCGGCAACGTCCTCGTCGACATCGACGACATCGACGCTTGGGACGGCGTCCTGTGTGCCTCGTCAGTACTTTGCACCGAGTGCCCTCGCCAGTGCGGTGGTGTACTGGCATCAGCGTTTGGTTTCCCTGTTGCGTGACGCACCCGAGTGTCCGATCTGTTATCAGGTGCTGCATTCACGAACAGGTCAGGTTTCGCGTGTGCGCTGTCCGACCTGTCGGTATCGATTCCATGCAGCTTGTCTGTATCGGTGGTTCAGTAGTGCTGCGCACGGTGCCACGTGTCCGTTGTGTCGGTCACCGTTCTAACCCAGAGCGCATCAACGCAACCTTGAAACACACGATCGATGCAGACGTGCTGCCTCTGAATCAACGCGTCCAGCATTGCATATTCTGGTCTGCGGAAGCGATGCCTCATCGCATTCGCGAGGCACTGGTGGAGAAAAGTTGACGCGCCAGGTCCGCCGAGAACGATGACGACGATGGTGGTGGTGGTGGTGGTAGCGGCGATGGCGATGGCGATGATGATGATGATGATGATGATCGACGCAGTTCGTGTGCATCCAGCAACTCGGTGTCGGTGAGCAGCACCGAGGAGGCCGCATCCGCTACCGCCTCCATTGTGGCATGATCACTTGGACTGGTGCTCTCCGCGATGCCGGCAACGCGACCCGATAATGATGGCGATAAAGACGACCGGATGTGATGATGGTTATTGGTGCTGTTGTTGCTATTGGTGCTGCTCATCTCGGATGCCATGTGCCGTCGATGGGTTGTCATAGCGTGTTCCGATGGTGCACGCCTTGCATCCCCGCTCACAGCGTCGGCAAGCTGGTCGTTGAACTGCATCGCTAGCGTCGACGCCTGCGAGCGATGATTCATGGTTGACTGTTGTTGCAGTTGCTGTTGTTGCTGTAGTTGGTGCTGTCGTCGTCGCTTGCGCGCACAGAGACGGCAGTGATTGCCCCAATCACAGGTGCCTTGTCGTTGCATCATACGGCTGTGACGTTTGCGACAGTTGCCGCATACCTGTGTCGCGCAGCAAGCTTGACAGGTCCGATGTAGTTCTAAAGCATCCGCGCTAGCGCGACTTCGCAGCGACTGGGAAGCTGAGCGTCGATCGAGTGCCCCCGACGAGGGCGAGTCAACGACAACCGCCTCGGGATCAGCCTCGCTCGTGGATCGATCCGCGTGCGGTTGGCTCCGACGCGTTCTCCTCGCAGTCGTTAGAAGCAAACCGTGATCGCTGAGGCCTTGCTCTGTGAGTACTCCGGCGGCCGCTTGGAATGCTGCATTTCTGGCACCGGCATCCAGGTTGGCTTGTCGACTAGCAGCGTCGCCTCCGAGCGCTGGTGTCTCCCACGGCGACGGCAGCGAGCTCCGCTGGCGAGCGCGTTGGCGCTGTCGACGAGTGCAGAGGCGACAGGCGTCGCCCCATTGGCATCGTCCATCAGGGGCATGTTTCATCATGCGATGATGCCGTTGTCGACACGCCGGGCACACCGGTTTGTTCAGTCCGGGATCACTGCACTTGGGGCAGCGGATATGTCGCTCCAGGGGTGTCGTGCCTGTCGACGGACCCAGCTGCCCTGCGCCGTCGTGCGCCACATACGGCGGAATATCATCCTGATCCCAGTTCAAGGCTTGGCTCTGTAGCGCCAGGGTGCTATGCTCGCCATCCTGGCCGGTTGGTCGTGCGCCCGACAAATAGCCTCGAAAGCTGGTACGGTCGCGTTCGCTGAGCAGGAGCATACCGCCACCAGTGGCGCCAGTACCCGTTCCAGTACCAGTTTCAGTACCCGTTCCAGTACCAGTTCCGATTCCGGTGCCGCGCTCGGACTCTGGATCCCTGAGCGGAGCAAAGAGCTTTGCTTGAGCGAGTTCATCATCTGTTTGCAGATGCACATTCTCGGGGATGTCTTCGGTGCCGGATTCTATCGGATTCGGCAGCCGCTCAGCCGGTATCAATACATCTCGGGCGGGGCGAAGCGCCGGTAGCACTCCTATTTTCACCGCCAAGTCCTGGGCGAAAGCCCGCGACGCGGATATCGGCGGCAGCGTCGGTGGCTCCATGGGCGACACCGAGGCCGCAGATACAACGCCGCACTCGGCACTGCCAGTGCCTTCGAGCCAGCCCTCAAAAATCTGCCGCTCTGGACTCTGCTTGTTTGGTAAATCGGAGAGCATCGCATTCGCTGCCGTCACTGGGTTTCCATCGGCGCGAGTTGCGGACCCTGCACTGAAAGCGCGCCCAGCATCACGACGTACACCCAATGCAGTGCTTGTCGCTGTTGCAGTCGTTGAGGTCGGCGTATCCGGATCGTAGCGGGCGAAGTCGACGACGGCAAACAGGTAGTGGCTGGTGTCGGTGCTACGACCCAGTGGACTAGGCGGTGGGCGCGGCTCGCTCTCCGCGAGTCGCTGGCGCGTCCGGCGGCCGATTCCTTCGCCCAGAGAGGAGTCTCCGGGTGACCCATCCCTTGTTCCAAACGTCTCTGCAACGTGATCTGGAAAGTTATCGCTATTTACTGCGGAGTCGTCCCCGCCAAGACCCCAGTAGGCGTCCGACACCGCCAGATTACCTTCGTCGTCCACGTGCTCCGTCTGTGCACGCGAAGAAGCCGCAGCACTTCTCTTCGTCTGCCGCTCTCCTCGTCGCGGTGCCATGCCACCCAAACCAGTCCAGAAACGCTTACTTTCCGTTCCGAGTGTGCTGACTGAGGCGTGCGCTGACGGGCTCGTGAGCACGAGCCCTCGCCCTGCGCGAGCGTGCTTCTACGGTGGCAGCAACGCGCCTCTTTCCGGGTGTTTCGTGACCTTCCAGTGAGCTAGTCTGCAGGTGCTGACTATTGACCACACTGGACGCCTTGTCCAGCTGCTCTGGCACCGGTGTTTCTCGTAAGCGGCCAGAAGATATCACCGGCAGCGGGAGCGAGCCTCCGCTGCTGGGCGCCTCCTCTGTCGACGTTGGCTGGCGCCCCCCGGTGACGACTGGAGCGATCATTCGCTGCCGTCGCTGCTGCAGCTGATTTTTTACCTCTGACGAGGGATTTCTATTGTATTTGGAATCGCGTATTGCGGGATGGATATTACGATTTATGTAAGTGTTCATCAGGATGCTGAACTTCAAGTTCCATGACAGGTACTTCCTTGCGGATGTACTGGTCGTTTCGGACGTTCTATCATGAGTCTAGTGCCTGCAGTACGCATACGCGTTAGCGCCGAGACCGCTGGAGCGGATATTTCATAGAGCCCGAACGGCTTTGCCATACGACTGGGGCGGGGGGTGTTGGCCCAAGGCATGATTCACTGGACATCGGGGTCGGAGCGTAGAATCATTCTGGGAGCGTGCAAGCTGTGCAGACGCACTGCCTGTGGCAGTAGCGCGAAGCGATATACAAGGAGTACACTGCGACCAGGGCGATGCCCAGACGCTGGCTAACTGCTCGAAATCCCAGAATAAGCGGCGTTTCTGACGAGTTGCCCAGGTCGCAATAAAGCTCCTGCAACTGGGGGCCTGAAGCACAAGCCTGGCAGGCTCGTGCGACTCGCGGGACCTTACGTCCAGAAGGTAAACTCTCGACGATACGGAAACCTTTGCCCCCTTTTATCGTTTGTCGTAGAGGGGCAAAGAAAATGTTATCTCGCTACTAGTTTGTAACTAGTCTCTGTCCTTTTGGCTATATCATGCGCTCGATACGCGCACCTCCATATCTGGCAGTCACAAGACCTGACGTGTATCGCGCCGATGAAGGGAAACGCGATCCTGATCATGAGCGTGTAGCTCCAACGTACAGGACGCATTTGCGTTGAGGTCATGCGAAAGTATAGTATTTCATCCCAGATGAGTTTCGACCCTCAATGGAGTGTATTCAAGTGATTTTTCGCGGTTTATAGTAGTAGCGTTCAAAGAGCATTCTTTTCCAAAAACAAAAAATCCAAGGGACAGGTATCGACCTGGATGTTGGGAATCCTTAAGGGCCATCATCGTCGAATTCGACGAAGAATAACCGAAGAAGAAATCCTCTTTTCGTCGACTATCGAGCGAACATGAGCGAATGATGCGGACGAAGAAGACCGAGAATGGATGTAGGCGAGAAAGTGTGTGCCCGACGAGACGATGACGAGACTGTAGTGGCACAGAGGGCGCGGGTTCTGGGAATCCTTGCAAAATTGCGTTCAGCCAGAGGCAATAAACGTATGGTGCTCGTGAACCGAGACTTTAACGCCGTCATCAATATCAGACGATGGGCGGTGCTGAAGACGAGACACGAGGAGCTTACGCGATCCAGCTTTGTGGAGTAGCCTCTCATGGGCGATGTGTACAGGGAGAAGCTGAAACCGATAGCAGGTCGCCTGTGTAGATAGGCTGGGAGGCGTCTGCACGTGGGTGTCAGTTTACGATCTCGAGGCGACGCCTCCAGTGGTGCGGAAAGGCCGTTCTGTCTGCGCTAATGCGAGACGCGTGGTGGTTACCTGGGCCCTGCTTTTCCCTTGTAGGCTATTACGTGAGCCCTTGGGCACCTTCAGCACAGAAACGTTTCCAGTCTGCAACGTGGCGGGATACGCGAGTCGAGCTCGGAGCGCTCCGTGTACAATCACGCTGTCTCCTTTCGCAAGTTACGATGCGTACCTGTTTCGCGGCTGGATTTTTGGCACCAAAAGCGCTGTAGGTACCGGGTTCAGGTACAGTTCCATCTCGCCAGATGCTGTTGGTGTCGAAGGATCGGCTTCAGGAGGAGGTAAGCGTCCGGCATTGCGTACCAAGAGGTCTGCGACGAGGCGTTCATCGCGCAGTTCGTCGCATCAGCAGGCGGGCACTGCTTGTAATCGACTGCCTGAGCGCTTCATTGAGACGATTCATAAAAGCCATCGTCGCCTTCAGATATCACTCTGAGAACTGTTTGGACGCTGCAGAACGATTCTCGGGATGCGCGAAACATGCCCAGAGTCGGCACCTGGCATGGGGTAGGGTCCTGGTCTGTTGTGGTGTAGGATCCTTAAATCTAACCAGGTTTCTGGGGATGCGCATCCGCTTCTGATGACCACGAAAGAGGCCTCGTTCGCTTCACTAGCGCATGTGTGTGTTCGGCAAGTCCCAGTCAAAAATGCCCAACAGGTATAGAGGCTTGCTCACTCCAAAGGAACAGCGGTTATCGAGTCTACAGTGGGCGCTCGCGCCACCGCGGGCTCATTCTCACACGCTCACCGCAGAGGTTCGTTTCCTAACGAGCAACTCGCGCGTCTGCAGGCGCATTCTCCAACGAGATGCCGACCCTGAAAACGTATATTTCGCTGTATTCCAAGTCTGGAATCATCCGAGGCACTAGATGCGAAGGCAGCCGGTTTCGGGAAGTGCTAGTCCCAGTCTGATACCGGAAATCCCGCTGTATTCCAGGTCTGGAATCATCCGAGGCACTAGATGCGAAGGCATCCGGTTTCGGGAAGTGGTAGTGCCTCCATCCGATCGTATATCTCGTTGTACCCCAGGTCTATAATCATCCAGATCACGACATACATAGGCATTATGTGTCGGGTACTCGACATTCCGCCTTGCTCGTGCTTCGCGCTGGCATACGATACAAATGAAGCACAGCCGCAGTTGCGCAGTCGCGGTTGCCAGGCCCGCGCTGCGTACGGCTGCGATGCCCGCCGGAGGACACAGCCTTGTGCTACGCTGGGCTCGTGCGGCGTTGCGCCCGTATACTGTTGGGCTCCGTTGGAGACGGTATGTCGGTTAGGTGGAAGCGGCTTCAAGCACAGCTCGGTTTCCTGTCTAGTGGACTGCGCATGCAGCATACAATTTCGGAAAGCAAAGCACAAGGTGAACGAGCGCAAACTATAGCAGAACGACTGTGCAAGGTACGGGAGCGAATTCAAGTCGCTGCGCTTGCCGCAAAACGCGACCCTGCACGGGTTCGCCTAGTTGCTGTGAGCAAAACGCACGCTGCCGGTACCGTGCGGGAGGCGTATGACGCAGGTCAACGCCACTTTGGGGAGAACTACGTCCAGGAGCTGGTTGAGAAAGCGGAACAGCTACCGACAGACATAAACTGGCACTTTATCGGACACCTGCAGAGCAATAAAGTGAGGGCGCTGTTGAGTGTCCCGAACCTCTGGTGCGTTGAGACTGTCGATCGACCCAAGCTTGCGAATACGCTGAACCGCCTCATGGACGAGTTGCGTCCCGACGGAGGTCCGATACCTGTGATGGTGCAGGTGAATGTCAGCGGGGAAGCGAGCAAGGCCGGGATAGAACCCGCTGCCGCTCCCGAACTCGTCGAGCACATCCTGCAGGCTTGCCCGCGGCTGAAGCTCCTCGGTTTAATGACGATAGGCTCGCCGGACCCGAGTCCAGAGCCTGTGGCGTTCCAAAGGCTCTCGCACTTACGAGACCAAATACAGGACCGGTTTAGGTTTCAAGAGCCGCTCGAGCTCAGCATGGGTATGAGTGATGACTTTGAGGCGGCGGTACGCATGGGTAGCACCAATGTACGCATCGGATCCACTATATTCGGGCCGCGTGTCTATCCGCAATGAACAGATCAATGCTGCAGACGTTTTCAGGCGTTCTCTCCGGAGCTGGTTTGCGGCACGAATACGCAGCGACACCAGGTGCTCAGCAGTCCGCTCATACTCGAGACCGGAACGCACCTGCACCTGAACGATACCGATCAGCTTGCCCGTAACCCTCTCGTCAAGAAAGCGTGCGACTGGCGTAGCCCGTGAGCGTTGCGCCTGTGCGTAGCTATGAAGAAACGCACCGGCGGGGGCTTTAGCTGGGCGTCGAACCATATAGAATACACTGTTTAGGGTCTCTCATATCAGCTATCGGACGAGACGGCCTCGTATTCCAACCCCTGCTGGTGCGCAACTCGTTTCCAACTTCGTTCATTTGCGTTGTTCATGGAAGAGAAACCAGCTTGCGCTCTAAACAACTCGCTGCCGAAATGTTCAGGTTCACAGTGTTATACAGGAAACCGGGACAGCATGGCAAGCGTCTACGCTGTTGTCGTGTCATCACCACGAGCCCGAACCGACGTTGCGTGACGCCCTGGCCGTTGCTGAAGCCGTCCGACTCGCCAGAACGCTCTCCTCACCACTATGGCAGCCGCTGCTCTCGTATCGGGGAAATCCAAAATTGCACCCTCTGGTTTCAAATCAACGCCGCAGTGCCAGTGCGACCCAGCCCAGAATAAACGCAGTTCCGCCGAGCGGCGCTACTGCACCGAGCCTCCGTTTACCCGTCAGCGTCAGCGCATAGAGAGAGCCCGAGAATAAAGCGATCCCAGTGGCGAAACACAAGCTTGCAACTTTGGCGGGTCGGTTTTCAAACGCACCACCTCGTGCAGCCAGCGCTAGTGCCAACGAGTGCACCAGGTGGTAGGTTGCGCCGGTCTCCCAGATGCGTAGCAGCTTCGGGTCACTTACCCGGCGTGGCAATGCGTGGGAGCCAAACGCTCCCAACGCAACCGCGAGTGCTCCCGAAAAGCCGGCGACACGCTGAACCGCGCTTGAACTCTCCCAAAACCCGGGCGTCTTCATCATGGTATCCACCAGTCCTGACGAGCGCGCATGCGAGAAGTCATCGCGAAGAATCGCGGCGCGCACGCCGCCCGAAAGCGAAATCATTCATGTGTGAATTTTAGCGGGAAAACGCTGGCTTTGGCGCTGAAACATATGATCGCGCTCGCTGCACCCGTGCTGGAATCGGAGGCGCGCGGCTCACAGCGGAAGCGATCTGGTGGTGCTGTCCAGTGCGTGTTTATGCGTGTGTATGCGTGTTTATGCGTGTTTATGCGTGTATGCGTGTATGCGTGTATGCGTGAACCTCATAGACTCAGTTGCAGCTCTGTAGGCATTGGTGCTCAAACGACGGGTTTCGGGTCTATCAGCCATCGAAATGAATGCCGAGGCGGCGCAGGAGAGTCAGGATCTTTACGCGAAAGATTTGCGGCATGTTGCGCAAGACTATTTCGTGGTGAGGACTCTCTGCAAAAGACTCGTTGTGGTGGAGTTAGAACTCTACCGAGCTCGGCGCCTGTGTAGAGCTTGGGCTCAGGCGCTAACTGCACAACGCCAACACACACCGCCGTGCATGCACGAGCAGCAGACGAGCAGCGAACTTATATCTGCTGCGGCTCATGGCACTTGTCCTTATCGCGAAGCAATGCTCTATCTATTCCGTCAGGTAGCGGAAACAGGTTCCGTGTCGGAGTATTTACGTGACGTTGAGCACAGGGGCGCTCGTGCGTCCTCTTTGAAGGCTCTGCTGGAAAGCCGATCGCCACCCACGCAGTGGACTCGTCACGAAAGCGCCTCGGCGGACTCTTCTGCAGCCTCTGGTCTGGCACATGGGAACCGAGTCCAGAGTCAGAGGGCACAAGCGCGGAGCGCAAACGTCAGTGACGGCGCCGAGCGGGCGTCCGCGCAACGGGTGCCGGCTCCGTCATCCTCGGAACCGGCGATCATGCAGGGCCAGCAGCTACCAGCTAACGTCGGTACCGATTTGAGCCAAGCCGGGCATTCGAAGCGACCATTGCAGTTCCAAACGCGTGGTACCACGGGCCCCGAAATGGGCCCGTCTCGAACGACGACGCTCGCTGGATTCCGAGCAGCGCAAATGCCAACGAATGCTAGTGCATCTCAACAGAACCGGTGGCCGCCCTGGAACGAGCAGTTCATGGAAGCGCTCATGGAGAGCGAACGCGACACCGTTGCTGGGCTTATCGAACAAGAACGACTACAGACGCAGCTCAACCTTCTGCGCGGTGTCATGATGGATCTTGAGGTTCTGCTCGAACGATGTCCTTGCGAGGACGCAGACGGAGCGATTGATTGCATCGACAGTGCAGATGACGACGAGAATTCGTTACCACCTCTGGCTGAGAATGGCCATATCCGCAGCAACAAGGCCGAGATGTCGACCAATACCTTCGCATGCTAGCAGGGCCAAACCCGATGGACACTGCGGTATCGTGATCAAGATGGTCACATCAGACTGCGTATTGTCATTCATTGAACAAGTGCTCCCAGTGCAGCCGTCCCAGGCCAGTCTTTTTTTCGTTTGGTCGCTGTATTGGGACGCGTTCAAACGAATTTGCCGAACAAATTTTATGGCCAGCGTTCAGACGCTTTGCAGACCGCGCTACAGCGTTCTAGGCCTTTCTGAGCTACGATGCATCTCCCGTGCGCATGAGCTGAGGCGCGTTTGAATCGATATTCAACGCAGAGGCGCTGGACGTTTGTGCATACGCGATCTGCAATGCCAGTCATTACCGGTCTAGAGTCCTGCTGCGTCGTCGTCGTTGCCATCGACATCGCCGTAGACTGGAAACTGCGTCCTCGGGTATGAGATCCATGAATTCGCCCGCGACGCGTCGACAGACGACCTGTACGTCCGGACAGCCCCTGGCAATCATTGTTCGGGTCAGACAAGTATCGCAATGCACTGCATGGATAGAGCAGCTGCTGTGTGTGCGTTGTCGCAGCCAATCCAGCTGAGCGTCATGGCGTGCACTATAGAGCAGAACGGTATATGCGGGCGCCGGTCTGGCGAAACATCGTAGCAGGCCATTCCACAGATGCTCACGCCCATGGACAGCGGGGCGGCGTACGCCACATGACCATGGAAGCGAAGAAAATGCGCCCCCAGAAAACTTTGCTCCAAAAAGAATCAAACGGATACATGATACCAAACAGAGCCGCATCGGTCGCAGTGGCTATCCTGCTGGCGAGCGCTGGCTGCGCGTCAAGCTGCAAGTTGAGGCGCTCACTGCTGACATCGTTCCGCCCCGTTCTTCGGCACAAATTCGAACGCTCCACAAAGATGACCACATGGTGCTGGAGGAGCGCGCGCATGCGCCCGTCCTCATACACTTGGCCGGTTACCGCGAGTTTTCAAACCATCTGGTTCAATGTTTGGAGTGGCTGTCTATGCGGGATGCCACCTCACGCATGCTGCGTTCTCAGACGGTGGCATCGCTCGCTGGCATGCAACCAACGCGCGCGTCGTTTCAAGCTCGCCAGCAGCAGCAGCAGCAGCAGCAGCAGCGATCGCAAAACGCCGCACACGACGACTGCTCATGCATCTATCGCCCGCGCCCGAGTTCCTGCGGTGACACGCGAAGCGTGATCCAGGCGGGAAGCCCCCACTGCGGATCCGAGACTGCCATCGCTTCCACAATTCGCTCATTTGCCTGAAGTGGATGACTCTCGGGCCAGGTCTGGAGCGTCGTCACGCTCGCGTAGCCCTCTCGGATGGCGACCAGGTCGGAGTTCACGAAGCCGTACAGCGGCTCTGGGCGCCCTTCTGCGCCAATGATGACCATTTCGGCAGAGTCTGGTTTCTGTCCAGCACCACTTCGAAAGACATCACGATAAAAAATCGCTCCTAAATGCGTTGTACGCCATCGTCCCCAATGCCAACGGGCAGGGAAGTTCACATTCAGTACCAAGTCGCCATAACAGAACGCACTCCACACCAGATCCAAAGCATCCTCTGATGCAGCATCTTCGTCTGCTGCGACGGATCTGTTTACCTCTGTGGCAGGAGGCAGTGCTTTGCCACAGACATCACAGTGCCGCCGAGGCGTGCACCGCACACTGCTTGCGGTACCGGATGCCGTAGAGGTCTGCAGGCCAGGTCTCGATCCATGTTCCGAGCGCCCGTGCAGGTGCAAACTCCTACACGGATCGAGACGTCCAGCGTTGGGTGGCGTTAACGGTAATCGTTCCACGAGCAGGGATACCAGAAACGCAGCGCCTTGAACGCACGCCTCCTGCGAGTCGCGTTGCAACGGTTCGCCTGCGAGACTGAAGGCTACCGCTGGGAGACCATAGAATCCGGCTTGTCGTGCACCGGAGAATGTGCCGCTATGCAAGATATCTTGAGCGAGATTCGCGCCCAAGTTCGGCCCAGAGACGACTACGCGTGCGCATTTACCGAGGCGGGCGAGCAGTCCGTTCGGCTCGATAGCCGTGATCACACAGTCAGCCGGCGAGCCTGCCAGCGAGTACACACCTGTCTTGAGATCCGCTCGGTGCACCAGCTCCATAGGCGTCGCAAGTGTCAGTCGGTGGCTGCACGCTGATTGGTTTGTTTTGGGTGCGATCACTACCACGTCGAGTGCGTACTGTTCCTCCAGCGCCGCGGCCAAGCGCAGCAGCAGCACGGACTCAACACCGTCATCGTTCGTTAAGAGAACACAGGGTTTCAATTCAGTTGTTGTCGTGGGGTGCTGCATTTTCCAAAGCGCACCCCGCTTTGTACACGGGCCGCCAGGCAGACACTTGAGAAGCACTCGGCTGGTACCTTGGTCGCGTTGCGTGCACCAGTGCCTAAGACGCTGGGCTCGAGTGCGGAAACGCCAGGGAGTGGACCTATTTTTCCAAGTTGCTTGCAGCGCAACGTACATCAAGTCATCCAGCACTACAAGTCGTTTGAATACCACCTGGATAACCTGTTCTATGCACTCGAATAGACAGCAGCATACAAACGCGACACCTCGACGAATTTGCGTGCTGGGGCGCTCTCTGTGGAGCTGGCGATAATGTTCCTTGAAATGAATGCCTCCGCATGGCGGTGCTTCAACGAGCGTTTTCCCGGAAAGGCGGCGGCGGCGGCACGGTTGCGGACTTCTGGGAATACGCATGTGCGGTTGACATGGACTATCGAACGTCTCGCTCTGTTCCTGCTTTTCGGGGGCTTCCGAAGTTGTTTTAGACGCACATCATCGATTGAGGACCTGCAGCAAAGAGTGCTGACAGGTTCATACGTAGTTCAAAGACGCTCAGCGGGTCTTTTCGGAGTGGCTGTTTCGATGCGGTGCAGCTGGGCGGATTCGCTCCGTCTCGGGGATCGAGATGATTCGCGACGCTCGCGAACCAGGAATCGTGAAATCACGGATAGCATGATCCAGTTCGTACGGCCAAGGCTCTACGTTTCACTTTTCCTCAGGTCTAGCACGCTTCGAGATTAAGATCTTGATGTTTCATGGCAAAGATTTGGCGCAGGTTTTCGCGCTGCTGGATGCATAAGGAGAAATGCTCGACATCTTCCATGGATGACTTGTTCGCGAGTGCGTACCAAAAGTTGGCTGTATTTGTCGCATTCAATCATGGATTATTTTCGAAATATGAACCCTCAGTTTGTGGCCGTTGGCGAAACGGATTCCACGGTAGCACGATATCTCTCACAGGATCTGCCACCAGACGCTCCCATCTATCGTGCTTTTCATAGCTAGGTATCTTGGACTGGGGTTTGAGGTATCGCATCGACCTCATTCAATGGAGAATGCGTCGTCGCTTTGCACGAAGGAGGCCTGAACGGATCGAAACTTTTCGACTTGTTCTCCAGGCAGGATTTTCATTCCGATGCTTGTTTCATGACGGACGACATCGCTTGCTGCAGATTCTCCTATCGAATGGAAGAGCGTGCGCCTGCTTGTGCATCTGCCAGAGCAGTCGTCAATGGGATCGCCCAGGTAATGCCAGTGCTCGTCTGGTGCGGTACTGGGCGCGGAAACGAATTAGGGTATCGGCAGGAGCGCTCTGTAACCGTCCAGGGCATCTGGTGAGCTATGGAGTGCGCCTCGACGCAATACGGGGCGGTCCACAGGGTAGCAGGTGTGATGTACGGATCGAAACGCCTGACAACCGCCATGCATGACCGTTGGGAAAGGAGCACTCGGGCCATAAACAGAGAGAATGACAATGACGAGCGAGGCGTAGACTGCAACCACCGCCTGTGCATGACGTGCGTAGACGACAACCCGAAGCAGTGCCATCGAGACCCAAACGCTGACATTCACATTACTAGGGTGCTGACAACGGAGCTGCCGGGAAACGAGACACCGGGCATAAATGGAACCGCAAGTCAGAGAGAGGAATACGAAGCAATCGCTTAAAGAAGCCCGTGAACACTGACGATAATCACCCTGAGAACAGACACAAACTTTACTGCCAACGACCGCGTTGGACGACTTGCTTCCTTCTTGACTGATATTCATGCACCATCCAAATGATCCTACACCCGAAGGAGGAAATCGTGTTGGCAATATCTGAAATCCCTGTTTTGCTGGAACGATTCGAAACCTGTAGGAAATCGGGCCGCGAACACTGCCTGTCCGCACTTGTTTTTCTTTTTTCGTATGACGCAGCGTCGAGCATCTTGTCGCGGGTCACCGAATACGCGATCGCGATCAGCATCAAAACGAGCATCTATGATACTGCACCGGATTTTCAAATAACACGGCTCACATTGCAGTCTTCGCTTGGGCATAATGGTTCCCTGGAACGACCATCCGCGTGCCGAGCGTACCATGGGTGCCCAAAGCGGCGCTTAGAATGCTGGTTCGTATGCTGCACCAAGACGAAACGACTTTGGCGTACTCTTGAGGTCCTCGGCTCGAGGGCGAACCCCCGGGTACCTCGTCGTCAGGCAACGGAGCGATGACCGCTCGATTTGCGACGCGGTCGTAGCTGCTCTGACACGCTGACGCATCGAACGGAGCGTATGGTAGTGATCCCAGTGCCAATGGAACCGAAGCTGCTCGAGTGCCGCGCGACTACGCGAGCTTTCATGGTGGACCACGGGCTGCTGGTGCGCGCTGTTGTTTTCGGGCCCGAAGAGAATTCATTGATTGGTGCATTGCGTTCCTTTTTAACAACGAGTCCGTTCCTCTATATTTCCAGCGAGAATTGGCGCTGCGAGATGGTTTCTTTTGAACAGCTCTCTTGAATCAGGCCGAGCTCGGTTGGCCCAATCGCTCCCCGGAAAATGAAGGACGCTTCGATGCGGCCCCCGGTTCTGGTGCTGCGGTGAAATCGTCTGCGGCTGCAGAACCGGCCGTAGACACCATTGTGAAGCCCAGTAACCAGCGCTGGCGCCGTTCAAACCTCAATGGACATAAAGATACAGGGTCGTGTCACCGGTCTGATGGTAGTGCTTTCCAAAATGCGTCGCGAGGTCGAGACTCACCTGTAGCAACTCCTTGGCATCACGAGTAGCATGGATCTCGCTGAGCGTCTGTCCTCGGGTGACGGCTGTAACGGACGCACATCCATCGCAACTGGTGCAGATGGATCCAGCGGACGCGTATCCTTGGCCTGAGGCCATCGGCGCGCGCCTCGCACTGTTGCCGAGTCATCCTCGGCATCGGTATGCATGTCCACTGACGCCCGGGTCTTGAGGGCGAACCTGTGCGGCAGTACGCGCAGCACAACCGCTCAAGTAGCCGGCTGAAGCCGGATACAGTGATCCAGACTCCCGTCGCAACCGCTGTAGTAGTAGCGTATCGCTTGTCTGCCCGTTGCATACGCACACGATACGCGTCCGTCAAAACAGAAGAAATACTCGCTTCCCGAGCGCAGCACCGACACCGTCAAGTTGTACTGCCGCGTATCGGGTAAATCAATAGCTTCTTCCAGCCCCAGTACGAGCAAGTTGCATCCCCCGGAGGCTGTGTATGAACAGTTCCGAAACTCCGCCGAGCTAGAGCTTTCCGCTGCACACGCGAGCTCCGTCTTCGTGCAGTGCAGGTCCCAGGTGTCAAAGTTCAGGTGCGAGTCGGGTAAGGCAAACGTCGTGACGTTCGCGTCCGACAGACGCAAAAGCGTCAAGTCCTGTTCCGTCAGGGAATCAAAAAAAGGCAACACTGGGCGCCCTCCTTCAATATGAGCACATAAAAAGCTCAGAAAAAACACCAAGTAAACCGTAACTATCGCAAAGCGTCCAATATGCCTATGCATGATACGCTATACGTGCACAAGTCAAATGAATTCGATCGTCAAGACCAATATCGTGTACGCAATGGATCCGAAACAATGCACCACGAAAGGCGCTCTCGATACATGGCACGCTCAGGCGCCCAATTTGGTACCACGCGATCCGAGCACGCGCGGAGGCGTACCCCACGGATCGGCGTCCTGCATTTGTCGAGACGCCACGAAACGAATGGGCGCACTCGTTGCAGGACAATTTTGTGATCGTGGACACGGGCGAGGCGTGCGTCGCGGATCGCCTGGGACCCTCAGTCGAATGCGTGCGTGTGGTGTGTGGGTTCAGGTTGTGATCGTCGACACGGGCGATTTTTGGAGCGAGAATTTATACGCACCAGGGATCCCTGATTGCGCGATAGAACGTCAGCGATCGGGAACGCGTCCGTCGATCCGCCAGCCTCCAAGTTCCAGTGTCCCTAGTAGACCGCGCGGGGATTCTGATCATTTCGTTGATTCCTCTGTGCGCCGAGTCTGCGATGAGTGCCCGTGATGGCAGGTGTAGCGTCGGTGCGGACGCTGCACGGAGATGCAGTCGTTTTTTGCCATGCCCGTTAGGGCATCGTCTTGAGGTGTCGTGCACTCGAAAGGGGAGTCGGGTCTCTCTCCTTCGAACTGTTATCGAAGCGTGTGCGTGTGCAGACCTGATTTCGCGGGACAAGACGTGGGAGACAACTCGTTCGTTCACGTAAATGCATGGCGGAAACGAGTTACGCCTCTGCAGTCGTGTGTGGAATGAGTTGACGGCACGTGATGCGGGCCCATACGGCGCATTCGACCTGTGTGAAGCTACACGGTTCGCTGGACTTGCGTTCTGAAGCGTTTCGCTGGACTCCGCACCTAAAAGGCAGAATATGAGTTTGGTGGCCACCAGCGAGCGTTGCGACTCGGTTGGAGACCCGCGAGCGGCCAGGGCTACACCAGGCGTGAGCGGTCACCCGTCATCCTCGAAAGGAACATCCAGAAGCTGCAGTCCCTCGAAGAAGCAGCTGCCTTCCCTATGTTAACACAGGCACTGTAAGCGTGCCAGCGTTTCAGTGTTCCTGTCCCTACAGTAGGACCAGTGTGATTTCCCGTGTTCATGCAGCGTTCCGATACGGCATGAAGGCGGTGCTAGCCAGAACGCACCGACGCGCATGCTGGCGAGCCAGTGGCTAGCTCGAGCATGCTCCGGGGATTCCAGCACCTCCCACAAGCACTTGCGGGTCCATGCTAGGCCCTAGTCCCGGTACAGAGTCCAACTAGCGCTGAAGACTCGAATTTTTTTCTTCTTTGGTGTTCCCACTGTTTTTCTTGGACCATACATTGGAGTCGTCGTGAGCCTTCCCTGTTCATGAGAGAACGATTGGAGGCTATCCTCGGCGAGGAGCCGCTTCGTTCAAACCTGCATCGATCTTGCCCAGGTACTCTTGTAATGCTTTGGAGCAGATATAGTGATTCGGTCGAAGCAGATGCGCGTGCTGGGGTGGTATAGTCCAAATGCACACTCGGCACTTGGTCGCCATCGCATCTATCTAAGGTCCATTTAGTTCACGTCCAAGCGCTAGGGAACCGGGCGTTGGGCTCTGTACCGAGCATCCTGCCATGATTCGTATCGTCCTGGTGGCAGCGGTCTGTATACACGAAGCGATTGCGGGGTTCAGGGCGGACCACGAGGCGCCCCAGGTCGCTGCCTGTACGTTACACGTCCCGAATGCCGTGGTACAGCTGCATGCGGACACCGCGGGGTCCGGCAGGATGTACGATACACGTCCTGAATACCCTGGTACAGCTGAATACGGACATCGCGGGGTCAGACAGCAGCATGCGCGCGAGCGCTATGCACCTCTTCATCTTGATGATCATCTCGCCCAGATGCTCGATGGCAACCGGCGTCGATACTAGGCAAACTCTCCGGTTACAGGCGGCTTTCGGAATTTCCTTCCCATAGGCAAGCGCCACGAGCGGTCGCGGAAACGCTGTGAATGGCCGTGAGTGACCATGACCCGGAACTTGGATGCATCGATATCCATCTCTCGGCGATCTGCCTAGGCACTGACTTGTTGCATTCTTTCAGCGAATGCTTCCGGGCACGGCGCCAGCAATACGACAGCATCAATGAGTACGAGCCTCGCGATGCAGTCTTCATAACGATGCCCCTCTTGATCCCTGTATTATGGATCTCCGAGGTCCATCCACTGAAGCTCCGTTCCGCATTGCCAGCACCGATCTCGATGACTGGCCTTGAAGGTATTTTGAAAAAGCGCGGAGGTACCGGACCGCCCTCAAACATTCCTCGACAAGCGCGCGCTCCCGATGCGCACGATCGCTCCAAAGCCGAAACGACGGTGTGTGTACCCGCGTTTCTCCTTCGAAACCGGCTGGGACTTGCATGTGCGCTCCCAATCGCTTGAGCGGCATCATCTCCAGCATATGATAAGCGACAAACCCGCAGCAGTGGTAGACTTTGGTACAGGCTATGTGAAAGCTGGCTTCGCAGGCGACACGAAGCCTCGGGTTGTCCTCCCGAACTGTGTCGGACGTCCGTTCGCAAAGGCCGCAGCCGAGCCTTTTGTTGCCCGGAGCGGCGGCAGTGCGCTCGTCGTTGGAGACCAGGCGCTCAATAAGCGAGCGACAGGCCTCGCCCTCACATACCCGCTGCAGAATGGAATCGTCCAGGACTGGGAAGCCGCAGAAGCCGTATGGTCGCATCTCTTCAGCGTGGAACTTGGGATAGACCCGCAACAGCACCCGGTGCTCTGTACCGAGGCTCCACTCAACCCGCGACGCAATCGAGAACAACTCGCAACACTTGTCTTTGAAGCGTTTGGTGTACCTGCTTTCTTCATGGTCGTTCAGGCGGTGCTCGCGCTTTACGCAACCGGTCGAACCACGGGTGCTGTGTTGGACCTCGGCGACGGGGTCACCCATGTCGTTCCGGTTTACGACGGATACTGTCTACCACACGCGGTGCGGCGTTTGAACCTCGCCGGACGCGACCTAACAGACTTGGCAGCAAAGCTTCTCAATAGCGAGTGCGGTTTATCGACGCATAGTCGACCTTCTGTGGTGCGAGAGATCGCACGACAAGTCAAAGAGCAGCATTGTTATGTTGCTCCCGATTGGGAAGCCGAGAACCACCGCTTTCAGCAGGATCCAGACGCATTTCTCCGTCGCTATCTCCTTCCTGATGGGCAAGAGTTAGCGTTCAAAGAGTTGAGGTTTACGGTTCCGGAGTGTTTGTTTCAGCCGGCGCTCATGGGTATGGATGCGCCTGGCATTCACGAGCTGCTCTTGGACGCCATCCAGAAATGCGACGTCGATCTGCGACGCAGCCTCTACGGCGGTATTGTGCTGAGTGGTGGTTCCAGCCTGTTTCCCGGCTTACCGGAGCGCCTCCACGCTGAGCTTGCAAAGCAGATTCCCGGCGCTGGGGTCCAAACCAAGATCGTAGCAGGGCCTGATCGCCGGTTTGCGGTGTTTCAGGGTGGTGCAGTGCTTGCCGGACTCGATACTTTCGAGCAGATGTGGATTACACGTGCCGAATACGATGAATTCGGGCCGCAGATTGTTCATCGAAAATGCCTGTAGAAGAGCCTGTCTTGAAGTTTCCGCTATTGCTTCATACCGGGAGCGGGCATCTTTGAACAAGCGTTTCGATACCAGTCAACATGCGGAGACCTCGATGAAGCGCACCGCACGCTGAACGGTGCTTCTGACGACGAATCCTCGCTTCGACATGGAGCGCTGCTGCAGGCTACTGCATGTCGACAAGTGGTGCAATCTATCGGACGTTGTGTGCAGAGGCGCGTCACGAGCCCAGTGCGCAACTGCACGCGCCTAGCAAGATGCGCATTCGCGTGCTCGAAAGCTTTCCTCCCAGAAGCGTTTCATCCAGGATCTTGTCAGGCAACTGGAACATCAGAAGCGCAGCGTCGGATTCGTCATCGAGAGTTCGGCACAGAAATCAGGCTCCAGCAGCCGGGTACTTTGGGTGATTCGCCTACGTGAGTGCCTGTCAGCGTTCGTGCCTACCAGCTTATCTGCGTGTCTATCTAGCCTACGTGTCTAGCCTACGTGTCTGTCTTCATGCGTGCACGCATGCACGCTTATTATGGAATGCAACATCCATACCTGTGGTCCAAATTGTAGTCAGACTTGCGCAAACAATTGCCATGGACATGAATGTCAGATTCAAGCCGGTTCTCTCTAGATGAAGATATACAGCAAAAACTCAAGGTAGAATACGTTCCATATTCCCTTGTAGTACGTTCGCAACGCTTCGAGGTTCTCTGGTCCCAGGCGCATCAAGCGCCCATGAACCTGCGTTAAAAAGTACCAGCTCAATGCTAAATGTCCGAAACCGAGAACCCAGACGCGAAAGTGAAACCGAGCCTCCGGCATTAAGGATATAGCTGCAACGCCTACGAGCATGGAAGAGAGCGTTGCTGACGCCATACGCGCCACCTTGGCGACGCCCAGCCTACTCGCAAACGTCGGCACCTGATGCAGTCGGTCACCGTGCACGTCCGGTAGGTCTTTGGTGACCGCGATGACCCCCGCAAACACCGACATGATCATAATGAACAGACGCAGCGCTGGTGTCCAGGAAAGATTCAGACGGAGCGCCTCTTTGGTGGCGACGTAGACTCCGATGTTCAACAAAAGACCACGGACACAGGCAATGGTGAGCGCAGCCAACAACGGCACGTTACGCCATCGAAAGGGAGGTACGCTGTACAGCGCGCCTATCGTCGTACCGACTAGATAAAGACCTAGAATCGTGCGAGAGAAATGGCGGTAAACGATCCACACGCCCAGCGCGATGGATGCGATACAGAGCATCCATGCTTGCTTGGTCGTCATCATCCCAGCCGCCAGCGGTAAAAAAGGTTTATTGACGCGGTCCACGTCACGGTCATAGATTTGATTGATGCCAACAATAAACGCGTTGCCGAGCACGAGAGCAAAGATTCCCCAGAGAGCCTTGGGCACCAGCGTCCAGTCCAGACTCACTAGGATACCCGTAAGCGTTCCGAGAAACTCGGACCCCAGCCTCCCTGCCGGAACGAGACTTCCAGCTGATGATTTCGACCGTGCCAACAGCTGTTCCCTAGAGTCTATAATAGCGCGAATGCAGCCGGTTAACGCAGCGAGAAAGGTCCCTCGCACGGTGTGCGGTCGAGTGAACGCGTACAACGCTGCGAACCGTCGTTCAAACGAAAGCCACAGCTGCGCAGATCCGTTTTTATCCCCTACTTGATCAATGTGTCCCTCTCGTGCTACACTAAGACCGGCACTGGCACCGGTTCCGGCACTCGCGTTGCCAGACTCGGACGCGGGCGCACTTGCGTAGAGCCGACGCAGTACGTCTCCGCTCCGTTTTGGTGTAGTGCGACACGCGAACCTCACTTGGTCGCCACAGAAACCTGCCCGTCGATGCAACTTAAGACCAACATGGTTCAGACCCGCTCGCTCGACCTGGAGGCAACGTCCGCTCACGGCAAGGAACATGAGCTTGACAAGCTCGTGTTCCCAGCGTCCCAGGGTATGCTGGCTGCGGGATCACGGTGAGCGCAGCGCGCCGCGCAGCGTCGGTGCGGGCGCTGCATGTAGACAGAACGGCTTTTCTAGACTGCAGAGGGCGTCGGCTCGAGGGGTGCTTCACCCGACGTAGAGTCGGAATTCATCATCATGATATGATCAGAAAGTCTGCGGATGCAGGCTTGCCTTCGCTGCACGACACGCTGGAGAAACTTGGCTGTTAGGATGAATTCTGGGAGCCGCCTCTCTCCTTCGTGATCATGCAAGGAATGCGTTGTTGTCGGTTGGCAATGCGGGTTTGTGGTTGACACCCACCCACAGTGGGTAGGCGCAGAAAGCACACTGTGCCCGTGTACGCATCCGCTTCGCTGGACCTTATGCCTAGAAGGTAGAGTGTGAGTTTATTGGCCACGAATGAGCGCTGAGGCTCGGTTAGCGGACCATCAGTTGCCAGTGCTGCACTCAGAGTGAGTGTCCGGTCTTCGACTATCACGATGATGCCCAGCTGCTGGTGTCCTT